>Ga0196901_1001165_pt1 | contig 13430 bp, 22 predicted proteins | sample CB_VirMetaG_FD_169099 | JGI IMG/M metagenome (GOLD analysis project Ga0196901, IMG submission 169099) | Freshwater to marine saline gradient viral communities from Chesapeake Bay - CB_1504_1 Viral MetaG (v3) (version 3) | ecosystem: Environmental > Aquatic > Marine > Coastal | place: USA... | reverse complement strand
GATTTGGCGTCAACTGGCAGCACTGCGCCCATGCCGTCTTTGCTTCGATCAGCTTTAGCTATGAGCAGCACTATCAGGCAATTCGCAGATCGCATCGCTTTGGGCAGTCAGAGCGTGTCAGGAATGATATCGTCATCGCTGACACTGAGGATGTGATATGGCAGGCGATCAACGTCAAAAGCAAAAAGCACGACGAGATGAAAAAGCGCATGGCTGAGGCTATGGCGAAAGCGCAGTCAACAGGGAAAGTCAGAACGGCCTATGATAGACCGCTTGATCTGGCATTTCCAGAATGGATCAAGGGATTGTCTGATGTGTGATGAATTTTATATAGAAATGAAAACTATGACTAAGTGGAAAAAGGCAGGAGACACATTTGAGCCAATAGGTGATTGGAATATTAAAAGAGAACCTAATGACGTTTTGGAAAAAGGCGTTTTTCAAGGTCCGTACAAAACAAAGGGAGAGACGAAATGAAACAGCCAGAATACAGCGGCGCGGGTTGGGCAATTCACAACAGCGATTGCATTGAGGGCATGTGGGCAATGCCAGAAAACAGCATTGACTGTTCCATATTTTCGCCGCCGTTTGGTGATTTGTTCGTTTACAGCGACAGCGAGCGGGATCTTGGAAATGCTGGAACAGGCGAGGCTTTTATCAACCAATACACGTTCTTTGCAGAGGCTTTAACCCGTGTCATGCGACCGGGCCGGATGGTTTGCGTCCATTGCACAGATTTACCGATGCGGAAGGGAAAGGACGGGGCAATCGGTCTTAAGGACTTTTCTGGCGATCTGATCCGCGCGCATACGGATGCAGGGTTGATTTATCACGGGCGCGCGACGATCTGGAAAGATCCGGTTGTGGAGATGCAGCGCACAAAGGCGCATGGATTGCTCTACAAGAACATTCGCGGCAACAGCACATTCAACCGCGTCGGTATGCCAGACTATATGCTGTTTTTCCGCAAGGATTGCGAGACAAGCGACCCAGATTATTCACCAGTAAAACACGCCGCGCCGGGTGATGAAAAGACTGCTATCAAGATCGCAACGGAATGGCTGCGCGATCTGCGCCGTAATGGGCTTTGCGAAACCGTGCCGGATGAGAAGGCTTTGTCGGTTTTGATGGATGACGCAAAATTTGACGTTTACGAGTGGCAGAAATTGGCAAGCCCTGTCTGGATGGATATCAACCAAGGCAACGTGCTGCGCAGGGTCAAGGCGGTGAATGACGAAAAGCACGTCTGCCCGCTGCAACTTGATGCCATTTCAAAGTGCCTTCGGCTATACACCAAGCCGGGGGATGTGGTCATGGACCCATTTAACGGGATCGGGTCAACCGGATATGAGGCAGTCAAGATGACGCGCCGCTATCTCGGGTTTGAGTTAAAGCCAGAATATGCCGCGCAAGCGAACGCTAACTTGAAAGATGCTGAGCGGGTCAGTGCTGACTTGTTTTCCGCATGACTGACCCCATATCCGATTTTCTCGACCACATGCGAGCGTGCGGCGTCGGCCCGGTCGATCCTGCGGTTATAATTGGCGACGATGTGCGCCGCAGATATCGCGTCGAGGGCGACAAGCCAAAGACCCAAAACGGGGCCTATTCACTGCGGATCGAACCGGACGGCTTTGCGTTTGGGTGGTGCATGTCGCACAAAGAAGGCGTCACGCATAGCTGGCACATCAAGACCACGCGCAAGATGTCAAAAGAGGACCGCGAGGCGTTCAAGGCGAAGGCGACACTTGCCAAACGCCAGCGCGAGGCCGATGCCAAGGCACAGCAAGAACAAGCTGCGCACCGCGCGCAACGGCTTTGGGATCGGTGCGCCAAGGCAGGGTCATCGGACTATCTAAAGCGCAAGCGGATCACCGGGCACGGGGCGCGATACATGCGGGATGTGGTTGTGGTCCCGATGCGGATTGGTGCAGACATTGTGTCGCTTCAATACATCAGCGCGGACGGGTCAAAGCGGTTTCTAAAAGAGGGGCAGATCGAGGGCGCGTATTTTAGCATTGCAAAGCTTGGCGATGAACTTGGGCGCATTGTGATTTGCGAAGGGTTTGCGACCGGCGGAACGATCCGGCAGGCAACAGGGTTTCCAACAATCGTGGCGTTCAACGCTGGAAACCTGAAACCGGTAGCCAAGGCCATACGGGCAAAGTACCCCGATGCGGTCATCATCATCTCCGCCGACAATGACCAGTGGACGACGGACAGCAAAGGCAAGCCGTGGAACCCCGGCAAGGAAAAGGCGCAAGAGGCGGCAGCGGCGATAGGAGGGGCGTTTGTGATAGCGCCAACAGTTGACCCAGACGACGAGGCGAAGCGCACCGACTGGAACGATATACACGTCACGGATGGACTGGACGCGGTGGCAGCGGCGATGATGACGCCTCAGACGCCAGATGAAGCCCTGCCAGAGTATGACGACCGCACAGAAGCCTATTATGACGACCCAGCGCCAGCGCATGACGGCTTAGACCTGATCCGGCCCTTGGGTCACAATCGGGGGACATATTACTTTTTCCCTAGATCCGCAGGGCAGATCGTCAAGATGAGCGCAAGCGGAATGGGCCGGATGCAAAACCTTTACATGCTGGCCGCGCGGGACTTCTGGACCGGGCACTATGGCGGCAAAGACGTATCAGATAGTCAGATCACCGCGTTTGCATCGGCGCACCTCATGGACGCTTGCCACACGAAAGGCATATTTCAGCCGGAAAGCACGCGTGGCGTCGGGGCGTGGGTCGAGGGCGGCAAGCTGGCCGTAAATTGCGGGGATGCTGTTGTGATCGAAGGCGTCCGGCATAGCCCATCGGAATTCATTGGCGAGGCGGTTTATGAGAGCGGCCCGCGCGTGATCGACCTCGATCAAGAACCGTTGCGAAACGCGGAATCTGTGCGGGTCCGAGAGATTTGCCGGATGCTGAACTGGAAAAGGGGAATGCACGCGGACCTCTTGGCCGGGTGGCTGGTCATAGCGCCGATAGGTTCTGCCCTCGCATGGCGTCCACATATTTGGATCACTGGTCGATCAGGGGCAGGCAAGTCAACCGTGCTTGACGAGATCGTCAAGCCGATACTTGGCGATGTGGCGATCAGGCGCGATGGTGGCACGACCGAGCCGGGAGTGCGCAACGCCCTTGGGTCATCTGGTCGACCATTTATTTTGGATGAGGCCGAAAGCGAGACACAGCAGGACCGGGCACAGATGGAGCGCATCATTTTCCTTGCGCGCCGGTCATCATCGGGCGGCATTGTGGAGAACTTCAACGCCAGCTTTCAAGCGCGCTCGTGTTTTTGCTTTTCCGCCATCAACCCGCGCGTGGAACAAACCGCCGACCTGAACCGGATCACTCAGCTAGAACTCATGCAGGATATCAGCCGCGACCGGGACGCCAGATATGCGGCATTGCTGGCCGCTATTCACGAGGTTATCACGCCGGACTTTTCAGCCCGATTGCTTGCGCGGACGGTTGCAAACTTTGGCGCGCTGTCTGACAATATCAGGACGTTTTCGCTCGCTGCGTCTGCCATATTCGGGAACAAGCGCGCAGGGGATCAGATCGGGCCAATGCTGGCCGGGGCTTACATGCTGACCAGCACAAACCGGATCAGCTTTGAAGCGGCAACGGAATGGATGCAGGGGCAGGACTGGCAATGGACGGCCCCCGGCGATCAGGATGGTGATGCGTTCAAGCTGGTCACGCACATAATGACCAGCCGAATCCGGTACGATGTGGCAGGGATCAGCCGGGAAAGCACTGTGGGGGATCTGGTTATGCTTGCAAGTGACCCTCACGACGCCGGAAGTGCCGCTGCGAAAACTGGCCTCAAGCCTTACGGGATCCGCGTCGATGACGGGCAGGTTCTTATTTCTAACAACAGCCCACAGATGCGGACCTTGCTCGACAAGACGCCGTGGATCCCGTGGCAGCGCACGCTTGGGGATTACCCGGACGCGAGCAACGCAGGCGGCAAGGCGTTTTACTTCGCGCCGGGTCTGACAAGCAAGGCCACGGCTATTCCGTTGGATCGCATTATGGGGCCAGTCGATGACGTTTGGTCCGAGATACCAATAGAGGAAGATTTCGCATGATGTATAGCCTGACGCACGAAGCGCTATTCGTGAACATGATAAGCGAGATGCTGCAATACGCAGGGTTTCAGGAAAGCGTAAATCAAAGACTGCGGGATATGCACGCAGAGACCGGCTTGACCGAACATCAAGGCTGTTGCGTCGATGATCTGTATGACCAGTATGGAAATCAACAGGTGATGGATGATTAACCTATTCCCTGACCAGATCGAACTGGTGGATGAGGTGCGCAGCCTCATGCGGCGCAACAAGGCTGTGCTTTGCCAAGCCGCGACAGGGGCCGGTAAAACCGTGATGACCGCGCACATGATCCAAGGGAGCCGCGCCAAGGGCACGCGCTCGATGATGGTTGTCCCGCGCCGAGAGTTGCTGCGCCAAACGTCCGAGACGTTTAAATCCTTCAATATACCGCACAGCTTTGTCGGCGCTGGGTATGAATTTAACCCGTTTTCGAAAACAATCCTTGCCACGTCTGGAACTCTGGCGAGGCGTTTGGACAAGGTGCCACGGCCTGACGTGGTTTTCTTTGATGAGACGCATTACGGCGGGGCAGAACTGGACCGGATCATCAAGCACTACCGCGCCGCCGGGTCTTGGGTCATCGGCCTGAGCGCCACGCCCGCGCGTCTTGATGGCAAGGGGCTGGGCATGTGGTACGATGCGATGGCAGAGGGCCCACCGATAGAAGAACTGATCGAGGGCAAGCGACTGTCGCAATATCGGCTCTTTGCGCCCAGCGCGCCAGATATGACCGGGCTGAAAACCGTTGCGGGGGACTATGCCAAGGGCGCGCTGGCCGAGCGCATGGAGGGCGACCGGGTGTTGGTTGGCAACAGCGTTGAGCATTACCGCGACCACGCCAACGGCAGGCTCAACGTGGTGTACTGCGCCAGCATCAAGCACGCCGAGATTGTCGCGCAAGCGTATCGAGACGCTGGGATACCTTCGGCCCACATCACCGGTGCGATGGACGACGACGAACGGGCCAGCATCATTCGGGCATTCGCGCGGCGGCAGATCCTGGCACTTGCAAGCGTGGACTTGCTAACGTTTGGCTTTGACCTTGCCAGCGCAGCACAGATGGACGTGACTGTTGAGTGCATGTCGGATCTTGCGCCCACCCAATCGCTTGCCAAGCAGATGCAGAAATGGGGCCGGGTGCTGCGCATGAAGGATTTCCCGGCGCTGATATTCGATCACGCGGGCAATAGCGGACGGCACGGGCTGCCCGATGATCCGCGCGAATGGTCTCTGGTCGGAAAAGAAAAGAAAGAGGTAGGCGAGAAAACCACCCCGGCCCGCCAATGCCCGAACTGCTATTTTGTCCACCGGCCTGCGCCAATCTGCCCAGAGTGCGAATTTGTTTACCCTATCCAATCGCGTGAGATCGAAGAGGTTGACGGGACGCTCCAAGAGATTACACGCAAGCCCATGAGCCTCAAGCAAGAGCAGGGAATTGTTGCCAGCCGCGACGGGCTGGAGGGCCTGATCCGGCTTGGTGTTGATCGCGGTTACGCGCGACCAGAAATGTGGGCGGCAAAGGTTATGTCGGCAAGGATGCAGCGGCGATGATACCTGTGGGGAAAATTGTCTGGTGGAATGACACAACAGACGCGCCAGCCCGCGCGCGTGAGTTTTGCAAGTCGCGCGGGCTAACTGCGGAAACAGCGCGGATCGTCAAGCGGGGCGACCGCATAGAGGTGGAGATTAAGAAGCCATGCAAACTGAACGTAACGTATTGAACGACTGCCTTATTTCCCTGTCAAAAGCGGGCTGCACTGTCTGGCGCAATAACACAGGCGTTTTGAAAGACGCGACCGGACGCCCGATCCGGTTCGGCCTGTGCAACGGGTCGTCTGATATTATCGGCATGTGTTCGGATGGCGTGTTTCTGGCTGTGGAATGCAAGACGGCAAAGGGCAGGGCCAGCCCAGATCAAGAGCGGTTTATGTCCCGCGTCAGGGCGCGCGGCGGTCGGGCTGGCATTGCTCGCTGTGCTGCGGATGCTCTGACAATCGCAGTTGCGCCCGTTCAACAGCGTCTCGAACAAAAGCCGCCACGCTAGAAAATCCGCCCTGATCCGTCACGGTATCAAGGGCGGCGCGCTCGTCTTCATTTAGCCTCAGTCTGTAGATTTTATCTCTTGCCATTGTGCCCACATTATTCTAGCCTGTGCCCACATCATAGATGAGGGAGCAACAAATGCAAGAGCGTAAAAGAATACCAGTGACCAGCGAGGCGCAATGGCTCGACCTGCGCCGGGATGATATCACCAGCACGATGATTCCGGCCCTGTTTGGCTTGTCGCCGTATACAACCGTTTTTGAGTTGTATCACGCCAAGGCCGAGGGGCTGGAACTGCCGTTCAAAAGCAATGACCGCGTGGAAAAGGGCAACCGGATGGAAGCCTATGCCGCGCAAGAGGTGGCGCTTGCAGCAGGCTGGACGGTTGAGCCTTTCAAGGATTACTACCGCATCCCCGGCGAGCGCATCGGGTCCAGCTTTGACTGCGTGGCAACCCGGCCCGATGGGTCGCGCGGCATTCTTGAGATCAAGGCGGTTGATTTTTTCCGTCACCGCGATCTGTGGGTGGACAACGAAGCGCCGGAGCATATCGAGATCCAGTTGCAGCACCAGCTTGAGTGCGCGGATGAATTTGAATGGGGCGCAATTGCCGCCTTCACATCGGTTTATGACTTCACAATGTACGAGCGGGAACGCGACCGAGACATGGGCGCGGCGCTGCGGTCAAAGGCGCGTGAGTTTTGGGCAATGGTGGACGCCAAAAAAGAACCAGAGCCAGATTTTGCGCGTGATCTGGACGTTATCGCCGCGATGAACCGCCGCTTGCGCCCTCAACCTCTCGACATGACGACCGACGAGGAATTTGACTTGATCTGCGCGCGGTTTGAGCGGTGGAGCGAGACAGAGAAACAGGCAAAGAAGGAAAAGGACGCGGCCAAGGCTGAGTTGCTTTACCGGGTGCAGGACGCGCCCAAGGCATTCGGGGAGCGTTACCGGGTTACATCGGGCTGGACCAAGGACGGCACTGATCGCGTTGCGGAACCTGGCGAAATCATCAAGGGGCGCAGCGGATATCGCCAGTGCCTTGTCAAAGAAATCAAATAGGAGAGAAACACCATGACCACCAACAACCTGCCACAACTCATTGAGAAAATGCAGCCGGAATTCGGCAAAGCCCTCGGCAACTCGGTCCCGTCCGCGCGGTTTACGCGGATTGCCGTCACTGCGGTAAAATCAACGCCAGAACTTGCACAGCTTGACCGCGCCAGCCTGTTCAAAGCGATCATGCAGAGCGCCCAAGACGGCCTTGTGATTGACGGCAAAGAGGCCGCGATTATCCCGTTTAAGGGGAAGGCGCAATATATTCCGATGGTCGCTGGCCTTGTCAAAAAGATGCGCCAGCATTCTGACTTTGCCAATCTCTCGCACGGGATTATCTATCAAGGGGAACTTGAAAGCGGCGCGTTTGAGTACATCAAGGGCGACGAAGAACGCCTGACCCACAAGCCGATGCTATTTGGCGACCGGGGCGAGGCAATCGGGGCCTATGCCATCGTCACGACAAAAGATGACCAAAAATTCCGCGCAGTGCTGACCAAGGCAGACATTGAAAAGCGCAAAAACGCTGGCCGCGCCGGGGGCAATGGCCCGTGGGGTAGCTGGTCAGAGGAAATGTGGATCAAGACCGCGATCAAGGCGGTTTACAAGATCGCGCCAAACTCAGGCGACGAGGCTGGCGTCTTGGATCAGGTGTTCGAACGCGACGATGAACCGCTTGACGTAAGCCCAGATCCTGCGCCAGAGCCGGAAACGGGCAAGAAGCAGACCAAGGCCGCTGCCGCCGTCAAGGCCGCTGCCGCGCCTGATCCAGAGCCGGAGATCGAAGACGCCGAGGTGCTGCCAGAACTGGAAGACGACGACTTGCCTATGTGACAGAAAAGCGGGCTTAACGGCCCGCCTTGTTTGTTATTGTGACCTCTACGCCATCGGGGCCGATCACGGTGATGGACACGAGCCGCGCGCCAAGCTGGCGAAGAAGATCGTCAACGGTTGCTGGAATATGTGAGTGCCAGCCAAGGGCGGGTTTTTCCATGCGGGCAGTTTTAGACAAAATAAAATCACTTGCAAGCGTGTTTTGGTTTGACTTTGTGGGCACATTATCGCAATGTCATCCCAAGCAAACACGCAAGGGAGAGACGACATGAGTTTCCGCGAAGAGCAAGAAACCATCGAAGAATTTGAGCGCCAAGGCGTTTCATATTCCGAATACCTGCAAGGAACGACACCTCGCAGCAAGTTTGGCCATCAGATCCCTACACCCCTGCCACGGGATGAAACAGCAACAATATCGCCAAGCTACGGCTGGATAGTGGCGAGGGGTGATTGATATGAACAAGCAAGAGCTTCAAGAGGCTATGACAGAAGCCGATCTGGCGTATGTAAACCGCACAGGGGTGCAGCCGTACCTTGGGATGGGCGCAAAACTGGGCTTGGGGCAATCAGGAGATTGGCGCTGTTCGATCTGGGTAAAGCCCAGCGGCGAAAAACAGGATATTTATGGCAATGGCGACACGCCAGAAAGCGCGATTGCAGCTATCATGGATGCGATTGCCGCATTGCCAGACATCAAAGAGCAAAGCGCGCTGCGTTATCGCGAGGCGCTGGCGAATGCCCTTGAAGTAGGCCGCGCTGAGGCGATTGATGACGAGTTTGTCATCCCGGTTCGCAGCGCAATGGAAACATTCACCGAAAAGGCTTTGCCACATCATAAGGTAGCAGCCGAATGACCGCCCACCGCGTCCTCGCTTGGGCATTTATCGCCGCCGCAACGGCTGCAATCGGGCTTAGCCTGTCCAGCGCATTCACCATGATCGGGGGAGTGTGATGGAAGAGCAGGACATCAAGCGCATCAAGCGCATCAAGGGCGAAGAGACGGGCCGGGATTATGACCCTTACGATTGGAGCGTGCCCAAGCCCGATTGGTGCCAAGTCGCCCGCATGGCTTGCGTGATCGGCGGGTACATCGCCGCCCTCGCCATCATCATTGCGTGTCTGCCATGACGCGCCACACAGACGCTGCGTCCTCCCCGCAGCCGCAGGCGGGTGGTTTGTCCTCCTTTACGCCCGCCTGCACCTATTCCCGCGCCGTTACTGCCGCGCTGGAAGCCGGGAACCTCTCCCCGGTTAACTTGCCCCCGGATTGCCTCACAGCGTCCGGGGGCACTTTTGGAGCCTCGTACATGGGGGCCGATTGGCAGATCAGAGAAATCGAAAGGGCCAGCAGATGACCGACCACGAACGCCAGATCAGACACGCCGGCGCCACATGGCTGCGCGCCGCAATCCTCGCCGCCGCCATGATTTTCGCTTTGCTCTTTGGAATGGCGAGCGAAAGCGCATGGACACAAGCAAACGCCGCGCGCATCGCGGCAGGGAGATAGCCGCGCTTGCGGCCTTATCAGGATAGGAGACGGATGATGTTGACAGAGCATGACGAGCCTATGCCGCACTTGGCGGATAAATTCGACATTGAGGCCATGCGCGCCAACCGGGACGCAGGAACGCCGGGGCCTTGGGGTCTGGATTATACTGGCGGAGATACAAAGCTGCTTGCAGGTCGCGAGACGCTAATGTGCGACATGACCTATTATCCGTGGTGCCCGGAAAACCAAAGCGATTGGCTGCGCATTGCCTTAGTACCAAGCATGGAAGCCCAGATTGAACGCCTGACCGCCGATCTGGCGCGGGCTGTGGAGGCGTTGGAAGCGGTTTTCTCGGATCACGGAAAAGTCAATTCCTTGGCATGGACAGATCGCACCGCCGCCGCCCTCGCCAGCATCAAGGACAAAGCCAATGAATGACCTGAAAGAGTTTCTTTCGAGGTGGCTTCGAGGCCCAATGGAAGCGGCATTCATTGCAGACTTGGCTGACATTATCGAAGACGAAGACCGCACGCCAGAAAAGCGAGCGCATGAAATTGTGACGCTATCAGTCAAATGGGGCATAGATCAGGTGAACACCCGCGCCGCCCTGCCCGCGCCCGCAGTCAAGCCGCTGGTGTGGCAAAATTTTGACGCGTGGACGTTTTGGGCAGAAAGTTTGTGCGGGACTTACTATGTCACAGAACGAAACGGGACATGGATAGCAGAATTAAAATCCCAAGGATCTGTGCGCATTATCTATGAAATAGATGATTTTGATACCGCCAAAGCCGCCGCGCAGGCAGACTATGAGGCCCGCATCCGCAGCGCGCTCACAACAGAGGGGGAAGGGTGATGCCCGCGCCTCGCCTCTTGACCTTTTCAGACGCAGCGTAAAAAATGCGGACCGGATCCAAATTCGCCCGCAATCACCGCCCAAACAGGGGCCGACAATATGAAACATGGAAAGGTGACGTGATGACAAGAGTTTGCCCAGAACGTGACGCAAGATGTCCTGCCGGGATGGACTGCCCATATGCCGATGGCGCGTATTCATGCAAAGCAGGCTGGCGCGATGCGCGTAGCCCGAAACTTGCCGGGGATTATGCTGAATTGGTGAAAATGCGGGAAAAAATCGCGGCGGGGAAGGCGCGGCGCAAAGGGGCGAAACAGGGGCCGATCCGGGGGTAGGCCCTGCTCTCATGCTTTCGTCTCCTTTTGTGACATGAATATCAGTTCTCCGGGGCGCGCCTTGGCCGCTTCCAATTCCGCCGTATTTCCAGTTACAGACCAATAGTTTCTAAAGTGATGAAGTTTGACGCCGTGCCTTACCCGAAGGTGATCGAGAACCCCGCGCCATCGCAGATCAGCACCCGATATAGACCGCCAGATCAGATCGTGCAGCCGCATCAGTTTGGCGACGACGCTAGCAAGGGAACGGGTCTCTGGATCACCGGCTTGCCGAAATTGAAGCCGACAAAAAATGTCGAGCCGCGCATGGTCAACGGAAAGCCCCGATGGGCGAATCAGACGGACAGCGGCCAAAACAGACTAAGCCCCGGCGCTGATCGGTGGATTGAGCGCAGCAAGACATACCCAGGAATTGCCGCCGCGATTGGCGCGCAGATGGGTGGTTACATCGCGGCATTCGCCGCATAACACATGAGGACACTCAAGAATGAGCCTATCAGATCAGATGTTTAAGGGAATGGGCCAAAGCGCCTTTGCCTGTGTTCCGAGGTATTTAGTGGAAGCGTACAAGAATGCGAAAGACGGCGGCGACTGGAATTTAAAACAAGAGGCTGCGCGGGAGATTGCAGACGCCGCCCTCGACGACATCACATAAGGACACCCACATGACACACGCCTCACGCGATGACCTTAAATCAGACATAGAATGGATGCTCAAAGGCTTGAAGGCGTTGAGCGTAGATGACGCCGCCGACCTGATCGCAGAACTGGCCGACGAAATCGCGGAAGGCGGGCCAGAAGACTTGTTCCACGGCGCAATTCTAGACGGTATCCGCTGGGGCTACGCCGCTGCCGTGAACGTCGAAACATCTGGCGGCGCAATGATGCGCGTCATCCTGCCCGGCGGTGTGGGCATCACGCACGAATGGACAGACGAGGCGAAGGCGCAACCGCAGATCAAGGCCGCGCTTGCTGCCCTCGAAGCCACGCGCACCACTGCAACTGGCGTGGGCGAGTGACCGCCCGCGCCGTCATAGAGGATCACTTATGCGCCGCAAGGCCGGTTGTGGATCAGTTGTTGACCGCCTCGACCTCCTGCGCTATATATTAAGCCATTCCTATCGGCTACGATGGTTTTCTTAGAGCACAACAAAGACCCGCCGCAGAGTTGTAGTGAGCTCTGCGGCTTTTCTACTCCACGCACCCATGCGCCGCGCTCAGACGCCCATGCAGGGCGACAAACTCACCAACCGGCCTATCGCTCACCAACGCCGAAACCGTCGCCTGTGTGGCGCGTGGGGGGCATGGGGCAACGTCCCCATAAAGCGCGTCAGAAGGGGCAACCCACCGAAAGCACCCTGCCAAGGTTGCGACACAGGTCATCATCGCTAAGGTCTTTGACTTCACCAGCATCTTTTTTCGCGTCCTCTATGTGTTTTAGCCGCGCGGCATTGCCAGCCGCTTCCAGTTCGGCCCGCGCGTCTCGGGCTGCGTCCCATCGGTTATAGCCGATCAGGGCCAGCAAGGCGGCGAACACTCCCCCGGCGATGTAAAGGCGGGTCACGCGCGTCCCTTGCGCACGAGGTAGTAGGCCATAGCAGCAACCATGATGACAATTGCGGCCCCGACAAAATACGCAATTGGCGGCTCTGACACCGTTGCCATAAAAGTTGCGCCAGCAGTCAGGGCCGTTGGAACAGTCGCCCCGGCCTCTTTAATCGTGTCCATCATAGACGCCGATGCTCTGACTGGTCCGTCCGCTTTAGGCGTCCCATCAATGCCCGCCTCTTGCGTCACATCCTCTGGCTTGCCGTCATCCGCCATTTCCAGAGAACGCGCGCGCACGTCAGAAACCCGGCGCGACCACCCACGCCCGAACGTGCTCCACGTCTTGAGGCGCTTTAGAAATGCCATGCGGTCATTGCAAAGGCGGATAATCAGATCGGCTGTATTTTTCCCCTCAATCGCGGCAAGCGTCATCTGCCCAATGTCGCCATCTTGATCGACGCCCAAGACGCCTTGCAGATATTTTGACGCGCGAGACACGCCCGAGTTTACCGCGAAATCGAACACGGCATAATCGAGGCCAGATGGCAGATAATCGCACTGCGCCCGCGCCCAATACTGCGCCCGGTAAATGTCCCTGACCTCTTCGTCAGTGATGAATTTTACAGAGGTGACATTCTGTCCCTTGCGCGTCCGGTATGCGTCAAAGACGCGCTGAGTTACGCCATAGTTGGTCGCGCCGCCGGGGTCTTTCGGGTGGTTCACATAGCCGCCCTCGTGGGCCAAGCACCATTTCAGGATCTGTTCAAAATTCGCTTTCATTCCGCCGCTCCCACAATAAAACTGCCCGTTGTCTCGACCTTAAAGCCAAATTCGTTAATGTATGACCAAGCCGCTGCGCCAATGTCACCGGGCTGCAATTCCGGGCATTTGTCGCCCACCCAATCATCGACCGACCAGGTGGAATTCTCGCCAGTGTAAATCGCTTTTTTGTCCCCTGATCCTGCGCACAGCAGCCGGTTGATGCCGCCCTCGATCCGAGTTATGCGGGCGACCCAATCCGCCGACAAGTTGCCTGACAATCTCTGCGTGACAGTGCCGTTGCCATTGTATCGCAACAGTTCAAGGGTCAAAGCCGCTGGGGGATGATCTGACACCAAGTCAATCGTCGTATTGGTGATCGAA
>Ga0196901_1001163_pt1 | contig 13452 bp, 26 predicted proteins | sample CB_VirMetaG_FD_169099 | JGI IMG/M metagenome (GOLD analysis project Ga0196901, IMG submission 169099) | Freshwater to marine saline gradient viral communities from Chesapeake Bay - CB_1504_1 Viral MetaG (v3) (version 3) | ecosystem: Environmental > Aquatic > Marine > Coastal | place: USA... | reverse complement strand
AGCCAGTGGAGGACGACTTGACCTGTGGCATACTGAACACCCTCAATGACAACGCCCGTGCCAGAAACGCCACTCTCGTCGCTCTGACGGCAGATTGTGAACGTCTCAATACCTCGGGGGGCGAACTTTGTCGGGGGCTTGGGCTTAAGCTCTTCCGCGTCGGTTTGTACTACTTCTTCTTCTTCCATCATTTGTTCACCCCCAATACATTCTTAATGAAGCGTTTTGTGTCTAACCAATCATGCACAGGAACGCAAATATCAAGCGGGTGGCAGGACACATGACTGTTACTCATTGCACGAAAGAAGGGATAGTCATTCCCACCCGGCCTTAGGCGATCTCCAAGAAAAACAACCGGAGTCTTTGGCTCTTTACTTTTTAGATAATTGTAAGCCTGCGATTTATCCATACCTCTGGGATAAATATCAACAGAAATCTGTCCTCCAATTGTACAGTCAAGAGAAGGATACATATGTTTAATTTTCTCTTGAATCGCCTTTCTCTCTCCAGTTTCCTTGTCCCAACGGTAATATTCTTCGCGCTGGGCTTGGGTGCAGTTTCTCCCGACAGTGCTGAAATTCAGCATCCCCGGACGACACTCAAGGTGGCCACTCGTTATAACAGGACAACTAGAAAAATCAACATATCTCTCTAAAAAATCAATTAATTCTAGTGGGGGCTGAAACTCTCTCTTGTAGATAACCTCCCCCCATTCTTCCCCTCCGGTGTAAAGGACATTGCCAGAGCAAGTAAAAATACCCTCTATGAGGGTAAAAAGTTCTTCCGGCACCTGTTCTTTGACCTTGACCATATCGCTGCCTGTCGCAAGAACAACACGCTCTCTTTGGCAAAACTCACGAAAGACCTCGATCATTTCGTCAGTCATAGCTTGACGAGCCGGTGTAAGTGTCCCGTCAATGTCAAAAATAAAAACTTTCATTATGCATCCCCAATTGGCTCCATGTTTTTCAACATATCTGCCTCTAGGGCTTCTCTTAACATATCCTCTAAGACTCGTCCAATAGAATTCTCATTGTTTTTTTGCTCTTCCAGCATGAACCAAAGAAGCTCGTTTTCCTCTCTAAGCTTTTCTAGTTCCTCTTTTAGTCTTTCAATTTCTTCCTGTTCTTGTTTCATTTCTATTCACCTTTGCATTGATCTCAGTTAGACGAGAGGAGACGCAGCAGACAAAAAGAGGAGGGATGAGAGCGTGAATAAAACACTTTGCACCTGTGGAAACGAGGAGAAATGCTATTCCCATCGCGTGCTTCATATGATGAAAGTAAGTTTCACCCTGCTCTTCAAGATGTTTCATTGTCCCCAATAAACCTTTTCACCCCTTAAATAGTTTTTGCACTGCGAAAAAAGTTCTTCTTTTATGAAATGATCGTCTCTAAATTTACAATAGTTGTTAGGCAGTAAAGTATATTGTCCGTCGAAAAGTGCAATAAGGTTTAATGGCTTATGTTCTTGTGGGAACTTGTCAAAGCCATTACTCCAGTCGATAACTACGCCGGTATGTCGACCTTTCCATCCCTTACGAAAATGTTCAACTTCTAAGCCCTCAAGATAATTTGCTCCCCAAGCTTCAATGTCTGGACCCATTGCTGTCCATGGACAAAGATCGCTCACTTCTTTTTCTATCCACTTCTCTGGGCCGCTTTGTGCATCGGACATTGCATGAAGCGGTAATCCAGACCAGTTCGCACCGGTTTCAAGAAGAACATGAGCCATTGGAACTTGACCACACCTTGAATGAATACCGTGCCACAAACCATATGTAACACCCTCTGGCACTTTAGGCCCTAAATATTTATTGTTTACCCACACATAAATATGATTTGGTAAATTTGTGTGTTTCATTTATTCTTTTCCACTTCTATAAGTAGTCTTCCAGAGCCCTTTATAACACGATGATAAACGTATGCAGGTATACTGTATGTGGAGTCGTTTTCCAACAAAACAGGAAGTTGGTTATCCATTTGTAACTTCCACCCGTTAGCTTCGATAACCTTAATAATTCTATCTTCTCGGTCTTGATGCCAAACCAACTCTTCGGAGGCAACATCCTCCTTGAACTCTCTGAGGAATAGTTTGCCTCCGACCTTCTTTTCAGAGAATGGAAAGTCCATTAGCCAACACCGACAGAACCAGACCAGTTGGAGCCGGAAGGTGAGATGTTATCTATCCTTCCGACAGGAATGTTTGTGAGGCCGGCAACAAGTGAGAAGTTGGTAACTGACTGCCCGGTATCGGATAGAAGGTAGACCTCGGTTAATTTAAGGTTATACATATTAAATGTTGGCTTGGTGTTTTCATGGATCAAAACATAGTTGGAACCGCCATTCTTAACGCCTTGTTCCGAAAACCCAAGCCTGACATGTTTGGAGTCAGTGTTCGTTACAGAAACCCATTGTGTGACATAAGGAAACTCAATTTTTAGCGGAGTTGAGCTAGAAGCGGGAACAGTCAGGTTGCCAGTAGCAAACGGAATACCGCTGACTTGGTAGGAGCCAACGTGGTTTAATCCAGCGGTGTACTTGAAGTCACTAGACACTACCAGAACCTACCTATACCGGGGCCAAAGTCCTTGTGAGCGCGGCAAGCCCAATAGCCTGCCTTTGTACGATCTTTCTTTTCAGCACAGTTGTGGCGTGCAGCGAATGATTTACGAGCCTCTGCACTATTCCAGCCTCCCTTGAGTCCACCCTTTGCATCGCCATAAGTGATCATCTTGATACGACCAGTTTTGGGGTTCTTTACATATACTTTATACTTTTTCCCAGAACCAGAGTTTCTCATTGGCTTACCAATCGGAGGATCTTTCTTTTTTTTCTTTTTCGCCTCGTCAAGTGTTTCATCAACGAACATTGGAAAGTCAAGTGGGATCTCTTCGCCATTAATCGTCACCCACTCACCGAGATTGGTATTCTCTAAGATATGCCTCTCCTCTTCGTTGACAACTTCATAAAGACCCTTCTTGTAGAAGTCTCTTGCTTGCTTGATTACATTGAAGTAGCAGGGAGAACCAACACGGTAGATAGACTCATGTACAGGAATACGATTAACATAGTGATGGCGTAATCCTTCTTGAAAGATAGTTTTCCTAAATTCGTCTAATACAATTTCTCTTAACTTACTTTCAGTAATGATCATTTTTAGCCCTCTAATACTAAACTAATTAGTCTTTTGACCCTTTTTAGACCTCGTTCTTTGATTTTTACAAAACTGCTTCATTGTAAAACCCTTGGGATTGGCGCATTTTGATTTTCTTGTTTCACGTTCTGAATCAGACCACTCTTCTTGCAAACCATCTGGCTCCATGTACATATGCGAATCAAGATAGCTTTTAACCTTTGGGTGTGCAGTCTCTTCTTCTTTTATTTTCCTAGATGCTGCTTTCTTGCCCCAATTCTTTCCTTTGCCCTTGGAACGACACGCGGCGGGCGTTGGGCGACAAGCAGGATATTTCTTTCTTTTTTCTCCTTTCTGCCTTCCACACGACTTGTACCCACCTTTACCGTCTGGAGCATTGCAGTCAACCCAGCCACCTTTGCTTCCCTCTGCACCCTGCCGCTTGAACCAATCACCAAGGTTGGTTTCAGATGAAGGTTTTTTGGTTAGTTTCCTTTTCTTACGCTTTTTACTTTTCTTTTTTTTTTCGTTCAACTCCTCGATCACTAGATTTCTTAACATGCTTTCACTTAACATGCCGCCTATTTTCTTTGATTGTCTCTTGTGTGCTGCCGAGGAGGCTTGAGATGTTTTGGCTATGCTCTTGGCTTGTTTTGCTTGTTTTTCGTGCTTCTTTGAAGCAGCCTCAAGTTCTTTCTTTATTGTAAGAAGCTCTTCTTCTTCCGAGGTTGTAATCTCTTCCTCTTCATTAAGTTCTTCGTTTGTACTGTTGCCCCAATTCTTTGCGCCAACCTTTCTACACTTCACTAAAGCACCAGAAGCATATGCAGAAGGCCATACTTTATAGCGTGATTTCACTTTATGATAACAGGCGTCTTTCTTAGCTGCCGCTTTCTTCTTCTTGCGAGTAGCAACTTTGCGCGCACGTCGTTGGCCTTTCTGCTGCTTTTTCTTGCGCTCTTCAAGCTGTTCCCTGATTAAAGATTTTAATTCTTGTATGTTCACTTTTTGTCGCGCTCCGCACTCAAGTAAGCAGCTACTGCCATCTGTCTCTTCTTCTTATCTGATTTTCCTTTAAATTGTGGTGCTTTTGATTTACGAAAATCTGTGATGTAATCTCCAACATCGTCCTTTGCTGGATCAAGTTTTTCACTTACTTGTTTCGCACTTTCGCCTTGAAGATAATTAAGGACAGCAGAAAGGTAGTCCTGTGCTTTCGTGATTTTAGCCTCGACCCACTCTTCAAGATTTGTGTCTTCTTCGATCATATCACCAAGCATGTCGGAAATCTGAGAGATTCTGGCCAATTGACTGCGGGCCATTGAACCTTCGCCCTCTGGTGACTGGATTTGTAACATGTTAGAGATTTCTTCTTTAACTAGCTTTTCTAACTCTCTTTTAAGCATGATATATTTTCCTATAATTCTACTAGGCTTCTTGGTAAAAATCTATAAACAACACAGCCGGGAATCTCTCTACTATTGATGGTAGGAGTTAAGATCTTTTCGACATATGTTATACCTGTTTGATCTTCCCTTGCTGGATGAAATTTAATCCTAAATTTAGCAAAGATATAGCCTTGTCTCTTCTCACTTTCTAGTGGCGTAACAATCGTAACACCATTGATAGATCGAATATCTGTTGCCGTAGTATCAATGCCATATGCAGCGTCTATTCTAAGGATATATTCACACTGGAATACTCTAATTTCTTCTTTCGCTTCTCTCAGGAAGGATCTTTGTTTTTTGAACTCCATCAAGAAGTTATTCCATTTTCTAGTATTCAAGATAAGCCCTCTACATCATATAAATAGTACACAATACAAAGAAAGACGCCATAAAGGCGTCTTGGAAACAAAGAACTATTCAGTTAACAGCGGCAGGACTAGATGGCCAAAAAATTTGAATAGCAATAATCAGCATGGAAAGGAATGTGCAAATTAATGTCTTTGTTTCGAGCATATTTTCTTTAAGAAACCACCAAGTAAGAAATGGAAAAACCATATAAGAAATTCCAAAACTTAAAAACCTTGGTGCCCAAAGCTCACTCATTGTGTCGTAGGCTATTCTAGTGCCATACCAAAACATAATAGTTGAAGGGACACCAAAAATAATACACGATAGAATGGGCTTATCGTCCCACCAGCCCCATACTAGCTGTGAATTGAGAGCAAACCAAGAAGTGATTTGGCCGAAATAAAATAAACAACAAACGTAAAATAAGTTCTGATAATACATCCTCATACTCCAGTTGACCACTTTAAGTAGTTGAAAAGGCATGTATCCCTTAGCTTATTCCACTTATCTTTATCAATTTCAATACCCATTTCCATAGCTAGTTCGTAACCTTTCTCCCAAGCAAGCACTTCGTTTCTCACGACAGACACTGCGTTGGCTCTTGAGAACTTCTTCTTGAAAGGCTGCTGTATAATGTCAGAAAAATTAGAATCATAATCTTCTCTTTCAGATAGCAAAAGATGACCTGCTTCGTGTAGTAGCGAATACAGTTGTTTCTCTTTTGATTGTCTTGTGTTTACAGTTATCACATTATTCTCATGATCAAAAGAGTTAATCTCATTGTAATCAAAAGAAATAAATGTATCATATTTGTCTATTAAATAAGCTTCTAGAAAGCCTAGCTGTTCGTCCAACCTTTCCCCCAGAAGCTCTTATGGTTTCTACTGTCGATCAAAAGACGGACTGAAAACAACTTCTTGTTTTCTACAAAAGTAAAGTTATCCAACTTCAAAACCCCATAAGGAGCCTTCCTTTTGCGTGGCGGCTTTTTATTTAAAAAGTTGATACAACCTTCTACAATTTGTTCATCGGTGTAATCACCGTGTAGAGCATCGCGGTCTACACTAATATAAGCGACCACTGACCAAACATTGGTTCCATAACCTTTGACAGGTAAGACAGTAGAGGTATACCTACCGGACTTTGTTTTGGGTTCAGCCTCTTCGCTAAGAAGATCGCCCCACTCAAGAACCTCAACAAAATTGCATGGAAATTGTAGCTCTTCTTTCATTTTACCCCCTCAAAAGCTTTCGTGTAGACCTAAGCTTTGACTCAACTATATCAGGACTACCAACAACAGTCAACGTAACATTAGTGTTCATGAAAACAGTGGTAAACTCAACTCTGTTATCTAGATTATCTGGAAGTTTGCCCTCGCATTGTAGAGTCTTCATTACGCTATTTTCACGAAGCATCATTACGTGCTCGGGATTTACAAATACTTCTCTCAAAGAATAGTTATTACCACTTTGTCTTACTTCAATGAGTTTTGTTATCACTGCTTTCTCCTTTTGAATTCAAATCTCCATGAACGAGCCAAGGGTCTTGGCAACTACTTTCATAAACGGTCCAGTTGGCTCCCTGATATAGAACTTCTAACACTTTTTGTCCCCAGCCATAATCATTATGCGCACTTTTTACAACCAATAGGTTCATTGGCACTTTTAAATAAGCTGTAGTCCCGTTCCTCCATAGAGCTGTACTGGAATGTAAATAAACAAGATCACCCGCTTTGTACATTTTTCTTCTCCTTGATCTTTTCTAGCTCACGTTCAATGGCTGAAACTACTTCTGGAGGGTATTCCTTTGGCTTCTCTTCTTCGGGCACTTTCATATCGACCAAAGCTTTCGAATACCCAGCCAAAATATGCATCACATCGTCTAGCCGTGAATCAATAGAGGCTAAATTATCTCTCAAGATTGTAATTTCATTAATTGTGGTATTATAGTTTTCGTCTCCAAAAGCACCCCAAATGGATTCTACTGAATCTACTATATCAGATTGGAGCTTCGGCTTCAACTCGTCAAGCAACATTTTGACTTTTTCTGGTATTTCTTCAAAGTCAATTGAATAACTAATGTTTACTCTCATGTTATAGCCTCCTCCTATTTTTGAATAATGGCGTGATTAGTCGTAATCAGAGTAGAAGCTGCGGACGCAGCATTCTGCAAAGCGCAACGTGTCACTTTGAATGGATCTACTACTCCATCCTCAAACATGTCAGACACATGACCCCTCGCAAAGTTCCAGCCTCTTGAGCCTTTGCTTTTTCGTACCTTATCTACAATAACATCTGCGCTTTCACCAGCATTGATAGCCATCTGACGAATAGGCTCTAGGATTGCATCCCGCACGATCATCGAGCCATTTGTTTTCAGCTTGAGCTTTTGTGAAGCACGCACAAGTGACACACCACCACCAGCTAAAATGCCCTCCTGTTGCGCAGACCTTACTGCTTCTAGTGCATCTTCAATCCTATGTCGCTTCTCGATCATTTCTACTTCTGTAGCAGCACCTACTCTGATCACCGCTACACCACTATTGAGTCGACTGATCCTATCTTGAATTCTTTCACATTCGTAAAGAGAATCAGTTTGTTCTAGTTCTACCTTCAAAGAGTCCATCTTCGAAACAATGGCATCTGGATCACCCTTCCCGCCGATTACAACAGTTTCATTCTTAACAATGTCAATCTTCTTGCAAATACCACAATGCTCCAGCCTCGCATCTTTTAGACGTAAGCCAGTTTCACGAGAAATGAAAGATGCGCCAATCGACAAAGCCAAATCTTTTAGAATATTCCTTCGCTCTTCGCCATAACGTGGAGCCTTTACAGCAGCAACCTTCATTGTGCCTCGGATAGAATTCATAATCAAAGCCGCTAAGCCTTGTCCTTCAAAGTCAGAACCAACAATTACAAATGGTCTAGCCTCACGAGCAATCTGCTCTAGCAAAGGAAGAATATCCTTAACGTGCTCAATCTTTTCGTCTGTCACAAGCACAAGCGGGTCTTCATAAACAATAGCACCGCGACGTTCGTTGTTAATGAATGAGGACGAGACATAGCCTCCCTCAAAGCGAAAGCCCTCTACAAGATCCAAAGAAGTTTCAATGGACCTTGCTTCTTCTACAGTGATCGAACCATCTTTGCCTGCGCTAGAAATGGCCATAGACACAAGTTTGCCAATACTATCATCGTTATTAGCTGAAATGGTTGCAATATGTAGAATGTCTTCTTCACTTTTGATAGGGCGCGAGAGAGTCTCTAAGCTTTCGACGACTTCCGCTACTGCTTCGTCGATCTCTCTCTTGAGCAATACAGGAGAATAGCCTAGCTGAATATGGCTTTGAGAGCCTCTAAAGATTGCTCGTGCAAGAACAGTTGCAGTCGTTGTGCCATCTCCGGCCATTGAATTAGTCTGAGAAGCCGCCTGCTTGATTACTTGTGCCCCTGCATTTTCAAATGGATCTTCAAAGTCAACAAAGTTAGCAACTGTGACTCCATCTTTGGTAATGATGGGCTTCTCGTCAGCCCTCTGCAAGATTACGTTCCTGCCTCGTGGACCCATAGTCGATGCTACATTATCTGCTAAAATATCAATTCCTTTCAAGAGGCTCTGCCTCAAATTGGAACTTGAACTATAATGCTTCACTTAAAACTCCTTAAATAATTTCGTCTACAATGCCCAGCTTCAATGCCTCTTCGGCAGAAAGATAGACATTTACATTCTTACTAAACATATCACGAATCTCGCGTTCTGTCATATTAGTTTCAGCCGCCAAGATTTCAATGTATAGTTTCTGGATCTCTTCTACTTCCTTCATTTCATTTTGCATTTGGTTGATAGCACCAATTGTCCCAGCCGAAACATTGTGAATCATAACACGACAATATTTACCAATACGGCGCTTGCCCTTTGTTCCAGAAGCTAGAAGCGGGACTCCAGCGGACATTACTTTTCCAATACCAAGAGTATGGATTTCACAATCCTTTCTTAGCTGCCTGATCATATCATAGATTGCAAACATCTCCCTAGCATCTCCACCATTTGTGGAGATGATAACTTCGAATGGATCCACAACCTTTTCAAGTTCAGAGTTCGGATCCTCTGGGTCTTTAGGTACTTCCCTTTCACGAGTATCGTGCAAAAGAATCATAGAATAGACAATATCGCTAGTCTTGGCTTCCTCAATATCACCAACAATACCAATCTTCCTAATGGGGTTTGTCTTTTCTGACAAGCCTTCGAGCATATCGCTCAATAGGATGACAGAACTACTGGTGCTTTCTCCACTCTTCTCTTCTTCTTCGAACTCTGACATTTTGATTCTCCTTATCCAATGAATCGCTGCTTTCCATTAGTCCCTTCGTACAACACCTTGTATGGCAATGATTTTGCCCAGCCTTTCAAAAGTTCTTCATCATCAAAAGACTTAGTAAAAAGCAACGTCATTGCACTGCCGGTAGTGGGACCAGTTCCTCCAATGTGTGTCCAACCTCCCTCTTCGGCGACCTTCACTGCTCGGTTAAAAGCACGAATTCCACCCTTGTTTGAATCGATTTGGAGTGAGTATGTTTTCCCACCGCGTGCCTGTTTCCAAACATAAACATTCATGTGTGTAGCTCCTTTTCGTTCAATCTAGTAACAAGTTAACACTGCTAGGTTAATAGTCAAGACTTCTTCCAAACTTTGTCTAGATGCTCTAAAGCACTCTTCCAATCATGATATTTGGCTTCATAAAAGTTTGGATATAGATTAATGAGACTCTGGATGGTTGATCTTTTCCAGTTCTCTATGGTCTTATCATCTATGGATTGAATTGCAGTTATCTTATTCTCGGGAAACTCTGCATCTTTCATAGAAAGATATTTCATTTCTTTCGTAAAGGAAACATCTTCCGCAGCCTCTACCAACATCAGAAGGGAGGCAAGTTCGGCTCTCTTCATCAAGTTAATCGAGTAGCCAAAGTTTAAAATAAAATAAAAAGCTTTCGTAAAAGTAACGCCAAGAAGAAAAAACAAAAAATACAAAATCATATAGACCCCAAAAAAAGAGCACACCAAGAATATAACATCTTGGTGTGCTTAGTTCAAGTTACTATCAAAAATTACTTACGTCTCTTACTTTCTTGAATCATGCCTCTAAGACGGCGTGTAACACGTCGCATAACTTCTGCAATCACTTCTTCATCGTCTACAACGTCTAGACCTTCTAAATCTTCTTCGCCTTCATCGTCTTCAACTTCAACTTCACTATCTTCAACTTCGACTTCATCTTCGACTTCGGGAGGAGGCTCCTCGCTCTCTTCTTCATCTGAATCAACATCAATTTGTACATCATATTCGTCTTCTAGTGACTTCGTAACTGTTCTAAGAACGTCTAGAACGACGCCTTCCATGTCGTCCTCGTCTCCCATATCATCACCCATATCGTCCTCTACATCATCAACATCGAGTTCATCACCAACATCGAGTTCTTCCTCTTCTTCGTATAGTTCCTCGTCGCTCATCCCCATTTCAGAGATAAAGCTTTCCGAAAGCTTACCAATACTTGCGAGCTTCATAAAGCGGCGAATCTGACTTTCTTTTAGTAACTTGCTCATCTTTCATTTTCTCCTAATAAGCTTAAAAAAGCTAGAAATCTTTACAAAGGTAAATAGTGCGCTCTATATAAAAGAGCCTAAAGTTCTGGATGTTCTTGTTCTAAAATATCAAAGATATTTTCTATTTCATTTTCGTCAAGAGCAAAAACATTCTTTATTTGGTTTCCATCCTCTAGAAGATCATTAGCAGCCTTAGTCTTCAACTTGCTGCGCTTCTTTTTTCTTTGAGCATAAGAATCTAAATAAGAAATTATACCCTCGTCTTTATCTAAATAGCCAGTAATAAGACAACGGAAGAATTCTGACTGTGTAATTTCATCATATTTAAGTCTAATCTTTAAATCAACGTGCCTTCTATTCGAATCATAGAAGATAATTTTCTTATCATGCTCATCATCAGTCGTCATTAAAAGCGTCCTTTAATGTGCGTCGAACTTTCGATAGCACCGGCACTAGTTTGTCTGATAAACTTTGCCTTAGCTTGGAGTTCTTGAATGCTTCTCGCGCCACTGTAAGATAGACCGCTACGTATACCGACAGCCATTTCATGTAAAACCTCCTTTACTGGTCCCTTGCATGGAACTGTGTGTGCCACACCTTCAATAGAAGAGAAAGAGCCTCTCCAACTATTTTGTGCTTCTTTACTCGCCATCCCTCGATAGACCTTACAACGTCGGCCTTGTGTGATAACCTCGCCGGGCGTTTCATCGGTGCCAGCCAACATTGAACCCACCATAACAAAGTCTGCACCTGCTGCCAAGGCTTTTACCATATCTCCGCTTGTCCTAATACCTCCGTCAGCAATAAGCGCTGCGTCTCTGTCTGACTTTCCACAATCCAATACAGACTGGAATGTTGGGATACCATGACCTGTCTGAATCCTAGTGGAGCAGATAGAGCCACCACCAATACCGACTCGGATAGCGTGTGCTCCCCAGTCTGCAAGATCGTTAAAGGCTTGGAGTGTAGCCACATTACCTGCCATGATAGACACCGAATCCCCAAAAGTATTTCTTAGTGTCTCTAGTGCATACCTCACACTCGCATGATGCCCGTGAGCTACGTCAACACATAGCACATCTACATGATTAGAGTTTAACTCTGCTGCGCGCTCTAGAAAGTCTCCAGTCACGCCAATTGCAGCACCCACAAAAGAGCCTTGCTCCTTTGCTTTTAGAACTAAATTCGCTTGGTGCTCAATAGAATTATATCTGTGAATAATTCCAAGGCCACCCTCTCGGCCAATTGCAAGAGCCATCTTATCTTCTGTGACTGTATCCATCGGTGCAGAGATAACAGGTAGTCGAAACTTTACATTTACCTGCCCTTCCGACATTGTTGTGCTAATATCAACTTCACGTCTAGATAAAATTTCTGAATATTGTGGTTCTAATAGTACATCATCAAAACTAAGCGCTTCTTTCATTCTTCCTCCCAGCTTCCATACTTTTCTTCCAGATGTGCTTTGAAGTCTTCGGTTAGTTTTCGTGCCATATCCCAACAACTCGGACAATAAAGCCTGACTACTTCTTCTTCACCGTGTACAACAACACTCCAAGAGAGTGCCATGTCCTTATTTTTCTTATCGAACTCTTTACCACAAGTCAAGCATTCATCTGGCATCTTCCCAAAAAGGGCAACCTTGGCCGCTAGTTCCTCCTGCCCAGATTGCCTTGCTTCTTTTGCGGCCTTTCTTCTTTGTTTCCTATTCATTAAACACCTCCGACTTATTTTCAGTAATTAGCTTTATATACTTTTCTCTCAAAAAAGAGTTAATTGCGCTTGGAGCATCAACTTCATGCACCTCAAGGAGGCCAGAATCTCTGATCTCCTTGCATTGTTCTGGGCAATCATCCCAGTGCTTGCAGACGCCCAATTCCACAAGATACGATAGCTTGCTTCTTGCTTGAGTATAGATAACACTTTCTACTGGTAAGTCAAAAGTGTGAACGAAATACTCTGGCTTTGGTGAATTGTCAATCGAAGCATCGAAAGATAGTCCCTTTATTCTGGAAGTGACAATATAAATCCTATGCCCCTTGCTCGCTAGTTCTCTCAACAGATTAATATTCTCTTGATGTGGTCTGTCGTAGACTGCATCTGTAATGTTTCCGTCTTCATCGTAGATATATTTATATCTAATGAGAGTATTGTCGTAATCAAATGAATAATTCATGTTTCCACCTCCCGTCCTTTGGCGTCGAGCAAAGCCAGAATTCGCTCGTCTTCGATCTCCGTGATCTGCTCGACTACCTCGCTGGGACGAGTTGAGAACGGAAAGATCGGGTCGTTATTGTGCAGGTCTTCCTTGGTGACCTTGAGCGCGGACTTGAGCGTGCGTGTTGTCGGTATGAGAGTGGCAGACCACTGGATAGGGGGCTTGTCATCACTCATCACTCACCTCCCGCCCTTCGGCGTCGAGCAAAGGGAGTACGGTGTATGTTCCATCTTTGTTGAGGCGAACCCTTACCGGATCAATCCTCCTGCCGTCCATCTCAAAGCTGTTGCCGTAAACTAGTCGGTCTCTTGCGAGGAGGAAGGACAGCGCTTCAGCTTCTTTTGCTCTTTGGAGCGGATTGTCAGGGTGCGTTGCCCGCATCGCGCAGAAATAACACTCCTTCATATTCGCTCCATGTTCGCACTTCATGGCGCAGCCTCCAGCGCGGCGACGAGTGCTTCGGCTTCGGTGTCGTGCAGCGACCAGCCATCAACCATCCAAAGCTTTCGAGGTGACAAGGACGCGCAGAGGTAGCGGTCGCCCCATGCCTCCCTCACCAGCGCCAGCAGACAGCCCAGCGTGGCCGGGTCGGTGAGGTCGGGCATAATATGCGAGCTTAGACCGGGCTTCCATCTGCCGTGCAGACTGGTAGTCGGCAGGGTGTACCGCATCCCCGGCATCCACCGCCAGTGCTTACA
>Ga0196901_1001162_pt1 | contig 13456 bp, 12 predicted proteins | sample CB_VirMetaG_FD_169099 | JGI IMG/M metagenome (GOLD analysis project Ga0196901, IMG submission 169099) | Freshwater to marine saline gradient viral communities from Chesapeake Bay - CB_1504_1 Viral MetaG (v3) (version 3) | ecosystem: Environmental > Aquatic > Marine > Coastal | place: USA... | reverse complement strand
CAAAAGATACTTCAGCCTTGGGAACAATGGTTGATAACGATTCTCTTTCAAAAGTAATAACATCTCCAACTTGATAATTAAACCCGCCACTTTCAATTCCGACAGAAGTTAGATTTCCTGTAGAAACTGATGTTACTGTTGATTTTTGTTCCTTAATTTTATACGGTTCATAAACAAAATCATATCCACTATTCTTATTAGTAAGATTATATCTATTTGTAGATCTCAACCATCCTGTAGCATTGATGTTAATATTATCCTGATTAGATGATGTTAAGAAGTTATATTCTATTGGTCTAGACTTATAAGAATTTCCAATGACATATGGGAATGATGGTTTTCTATAGTTTTTGAAAGCACCCGAAGATTCAATTGAGTCGTTGATTGTTGAGAAATAAGCATAAACCCCATTTGGATATTCTGGTGTGACGCAGAATCTTCCATTATGTTCATCCAGGTCACCTGTTCCATAATACTGGTAATCCTCAACAAAGAATCCTGAAGGATATAATGATGTACTGGGTCTGTTAGACTGTAACTTCAGTTTATATCCTGATTGCATAATCTTGATTGGACCACCGGTGATGTTGGTATGTCCATATGGACCATAAATTGGGTTACCATCATAAGCCCACCCAATAATTGGGGAGTGGGATGTTGAAAGTATCTCCTTGTTATCCACCAAAACCAAATCTGGAGTAAAAATGGTCTTGCCATTTACTTTTTTGGTTCCAAGAACAGAGGATCTTAATTTTCTAGCAACATATGGATGTGTGTATTGTAATCCGAACTTATTAAGTCCTACAGAAACAAATCCATCATCGTTAGTAATCTTATTTGATCGAATATATCTCTCAACAAGATTGATTCTCCAGGATTGAATGTAGGCTTCCAACTTAGCGGATTTTCCTGCAGAGAGGACATCAATAGTAGTATCGGAACTGAGATAATTTGATCCAGAAGAAATGATATTTACTGAAGCAATTGTCCCATTAGAAAGATTTGGGGTAATTACTGCTCCAAATCCAGATCCATTAATCACCAAATCTGGTGGAGAGTTATAGTTACTTCCGGCAGAGTTGATGACTACATCAACAATTTTTCCGTCATTGATTACGGGAATTAATACCGCACCAGATCCACTATTAAGATTGAATCCTGGTTGTTTGACGTGATTGACAATCTCCTCATTTCCATATGAGGATCCACCATCTTCAACAAATACAGATTTTACACTTCCTCTAAAAATTGGTTGAACTGTTGCATTAAAATCTTGACCAGAAAGAGTAGAGATTCCAGTTACACCAGATACTGATACGACAATGGGTTCATAATTGAAAATGTGAAGTCCCGATCCAGTTGATTTTAAATCAATAAATTGTCCTGTATTACTATAAAAATCTTTAGTAATAGTTCCCAATCCCACATGTGATAACTTAAAGTTATCTTCATCAATAGTTGAAACATAATAAGTTAATGTAGTTGAAAGCCCAGAGATTGAGGTTCCTGTGGTCTCATATGTGAGAATATCTCCAGAGGAATATCCATGATTTTCAATAGTAATCGTATTAGAAGATGTGTTAATACCGGAAACTTTTGCTACGGTCTTATTATTTGAATATCCAAATCCAGGATTTTCAATAGAGATTGATCCAATTTTTTGCTTCTTCTGAACACATTTAAAATAGTGACTTCCTGTTCCAAGAGATGTGAGGGAAATTGTATTAATTCCTGATACAGAATCCGACTTATTCTTGTAGAGTTTTATTGTTGTTGAGTCCTCTACAGAAACAACATATTGTGAATTTGTGGTTAATCCTCCAACGGATGATTGTCCTTTTGGATCGTAGATTACCGACTCATAATTTCTGAATTTGTGGTCTTCGGAAAAAGAAATTGTATTGTTGGCAGTATCAACTCTTGTAGATGAAGATGCGTTGAATCTTACAAAATGATCGAAAGAAATTAGATTTGCCTTTGCCGAAGCTCCAAATCCATTTCCTCCACTAATACTAATAGTTGGTTCATTTACATAGTCAAATCCACCGTCAAGAATGTCAATTCTCTTCAGACTACCAACTACTGATGCATATGCAGTTGCTCCAGTTCCAACAGAATCTGATATCTCAACAACAGGTGGATTGATAACATCATATCCACTTCCCGAGGACAATACATTGATTCTTTGAATGGACCCATAATAAATCAAGTCATTTGACTTATAGTTTAATACTTCCACACCATTGATAAAGAGGCCAACCATTCCTGGTTCAGTGACCTCTACATCACTCTGTTCCGATGGATCAGATAACTTTCTAATAAGTTTTTGTGGTTCTAGAAGTTTATTATAATAATCTGAGATAACAATAACATCATTGGAGGCTTCCCCATCGGCAGATATAAACTTATTGCTGATAATATCGGGTCTACTTCTACTAATACTTACTTCGGTACTACTTACCTTTTTGATGAAATAGTACCCACTCTCTATCCCAGTATCACCAGAAGATTCGTAATACACAGAATCTCCAGTATAGAATGGATGATTACCGATTTCTAAAACCGTTCCAGAGAATGGTCCAGAGAAGGTTACGGAGAGGTTCTGAATGTTTAATGGTTGATTCAGATATGTTGGCAGAGATGGTGAAGTTACATAGAGATCATCACCATCTACATATATGTTTTGGACGTTTGTTGTATATTTTGACAGTTCCGGATAATTTGTGGAATTTACCCGAGAGAGATTTTTTCTAGCTTCATATTCCTTGGTTACGTCAATTACTTCACCAATGGACGCTGATATCGCCTTGTCAGTAACATATGAAGTTACAACTAGATTATATTCGTCGGATCCAGATTTTAGAATTACTTGATCGCCAATCACAAAGGAGTGTTCATCATAAAAATTCAATTGATATGTTTTAAACGATGAGTTATCCTTTAGTTCTATAGACTTTACATCATATCTTGTTGATACATTGAAGAACCAATTATTTGCCTTATTAGTCTCCAAATCTCTACCCAGAGACTTTATTTTTATTGGGTAATTTTTATTTTGAGATCTGGTTAATCCAAAATCAACATCAGATAGAACACCAGTGATGTAAAATTTTACGAGACCAGAATCTGTATCAGAATACGCAAACTCATTCTGCCTGATATCAGTTGCTGATGGAATGGGCTGATCAATTCCAGTACAATCCAGAAACTGGTTCAAGGTTTTTGAACCGTACTGAAGAATTAACTCAGTTCCATTTTCAAGATAAACTATCAATTCACCAGAATTTGCAAATCCTGCTGTTGAATCGACATCAATCGTCGTTGAGCTTGGAACAAATACTCCAGTATCCGAAACAATGTCTGTAATTGATGTGACTACTTTAGTTTTTGGAGTAATTTTAAAAGATCCAAAAACATCCCTCAAATTTTCTCCATCATTGTAGTCGAGACTTAATTGATAATACTCCTTCTCCCCACGAAGTAATCTCTCTACCTTAGTCACTACACCATTCACATTGTCCTGAAAAACGGTGTTGTTCAGAACATCTTCAATATTTCCACTAATGGGTTCAACTACCAACTCCGTGGTAATTCTATATTCGGCAAAAGATGGAATAATCAGATAATCTCTTGGCTTTATGATTTCAACATCCTTTCCATAAAGAGCACGGAAAAGAATTTCAAAGGAATTATCAGTTCCTTTTGAAGAATAGAAATCTTTCGACTGTTTTACAAATAACCCTTCATTTAATTCACTATAAAGAGTTTTGTCTTCAAATCCGGGTGATACTTGAGTTTTTAGTTTAATAAAGAACTCTTGTAAGAAAAGAACACTTAAGTTTTTAACCGTTGTTCCTTGAGTATGGGATTTGACCCGAGAAGATGAGAATTCTAACTCATCAGTTTGGAATTGTTTATTGAGAGAGGTTATTCCACTGAATCCCCTTATACAACCATCAAATGTTGTTGAGGTTTTGGATGTGTATGTAATGATTTCAGAATCAATCTGAATGAGACCATACCTATCTGGGAACCCCGCAGTTGAATCTACATTGATTGTAGAATCAAAGATATCAACACCAGAACTTAATGTAGTCTCTGTAATCAGATTTGATAGAGTATCTACTTTTACATACTCATTCAACTTCTGAATCAAATCATATGGAGAACCTTGATTTTCTAATGACAAATAATATTGACTAAGAAATTCTGATACTAATGGAAACTCAGACTTAACAAAATCTGGAAGTTGATTTTGGACGATGGATCCGATTTTAACCTTTGTTTCTGTCATTTTATATTCTTACAAGGTCTCCGTTTGAATAACTTGATGTTACCGTATATGTTGATCCAGATATGTCAGATCCGGAAGAAATTACATCAGATACTATATTTACCACACTATTTCCAACGTCTAATTGAAGATACAAATCCTGAAGACCAATCACATCATTTGACTTGGGAACAGATGAAATCTCAATCACAGAGTCATTTAATTTTTGTTTTGACGTTCCGGTGATATTCACTGGATATAAAATTATCTCACCTTTCTCATAATCAATTGTTCCAACATTATTTTTTACAACAATTGAATTTTGAGTTGATGTAATTCTGAAGAAGAATAAGGTTCCTGTTTTGGAATCTGAATTTGGAATATCAGATAGGTATAACGTATATGGAATTCCACTCACAGTAAATCCAGAAGATTTTATATTGTATCCTTTTGTATTTTTGATGTGAAATGAATTTCCGAAACAAATTTCATAATCTGCAAATTGATTAATCGCTGGATTCAAATCCCTTCTCATTGAGATAGTCGTAATGTTTGAAGTGATTGATCTGTGACTATCATCAATAATTTTCAAGAACTTACTGTACTTAAATCTAGCCCCATATCTGTTTAATTCTGCAGAATCTGAATATGAATTCAAATTCTGGTCAATAATAGACTTGACGGTATTTGGTTGTGAAGACTTATTTGCGTCATAATATGCTGTTGTATTGTATTCAATATACAAATACTTCAGATCAATAATCTCTGGAACAATTCCAGCTACACTGTACTTTCTCAGACTTCTCTTTAGATTCTGTTTTATCTGGTGAGATACATATGATCCATTGATCGGTTTGATGGAGATAAAAACCTTTCCAAACTGTGGAGGATTTAGATCCTCTCCACCAAAAACAGAAATTGATTCTGTATCTGGATAAATTGTAGGAATAAGAGTTTCGTAATCAGTTGATGTTACAGCTCTGTTTTGAGATGAGTATATCCTAGGGGCATATTTTTTAATTGATTCAATTGACTCAATGTTTTGTCCTCCACGAGATGGAGTATTGGTAGTTAATAAAGAAATGCTTGAATTGACTACTCGGTTTAGGTTATCAACTATTCTCCCATTATATGAAAAGGATGACACTCCATTTGCATCTTCTCCATTGGTCGTGATGTAGGAAACTTCAATATAATTATTGTTCTCAAGTTTTTTACCAAAAACACCATCACCAAATATCAGTTCATATCTTTGATCTTCTATCTCTTGAATAAAGAATACTCTTGACGATGAAGTTACCTCAATCAAACTTGTAGATAACTTGTAATCGGACTTTACGGTGCTAGCCTGAGTATTTCTAACTGATACTGAAATTGAATTGATGTCAATGTTTGGGTTATCTAAGATAAATCTTTGAAACTGATTACTAGAATCAACAGTAAAAGTTTTAACTAGAAAAGAACCTTCATATACATCAATGTTCTCAAATAATGTAAGACCATTAACGACTGGTCTAGTAATGTCTTCTGGAATGGTAAAGGAATAACTTTGATTTGCAAATCTGGATGACGAAGTGCAGACAGTCCCCTTCTTAAGGGTTAAAGTAAGTGGATTTATTGTCAGATTAGATGTATCTACAAAGAATGATATATTAGCTCTTGAGGAAGTCCTCGATCTTGGAACATAACCAATGTTTCTAGCTAAAGAAACCACATTTTCTCTCAACGTAGCACTATCAATAAACACCTCATTGCTAATCATATTAGCGTTATATGAGGTTATGTAAGTATTATATGCAAGAACGTCAATTATGGCTGATAGGTTTGACCCTTCAAAGTCATAATCGGTAAAATTTGAATTTGATCTAAGATAATCTTTAATAGATGTCTTTATTTGATCAAAATCTAGATTTGTAAAATTTACTAGTGCCATTTATCTTACTGGCTGCAGTGCAAACGTTAACTGTTGTGGTAAAACATCAATCCCAATAATATAATATTCAATAGTTACATTGAATTCGTTGTCATCATAGTTAGGAGAGACATTAACCGATTTTAAATCCACTCTTGGTTCATAGTTATTGATGGTATTTTCAATTTCATCTTTAATTACGGATGCGGTAATCTCATCCATATTCTCAAAAAGGCTTCTGGAGACCCGAGAACCCAAATTTGGATTAAAAAATCTTTCTCCAGGAGCCGTTAATACCAAATTTCTGATAGAACGAGCAATTGCCGTCTCATTTTTAAGACCAATCAGGTCATCATTTAGGGGATTAACCTTAAATGACATACTAATATCTCTGAAACCCCGACTTACCCGTTCTACAGGCATAAAAATATAGTAATTCTGTCTTATTTATTCACCCATACAAAGGTTCTGTTCCATATTCCCAGTCGTCATAATCATTATCATTGCGAATTTTTGAATGTAATTCGTTTTGAATGTGAAAATCATGCTTTTTGGGTGTAAGATCGTCATTTTCGATCTCACGAAGCATTCTTTGATTGGTTGGAACTGATTGATAATCTGTAATCAGACAAGAAGTACCCCACATTTCACGCATATAATCACGATTTCGGTCAGGATTTGGACTTTGTGCCATCTGTTTGCTCCAATAAGAGAAAAACAGAACTTTTTACGGGGTTTCTATCCCGATTTTGATGTAACTATTTACCATCTGCATAAAAAAACACCTTTGAAAAACTCAAAGATGTTGAAAAAATCTTATTTTCCTTGTCCCCGATAACGCTTTTTCCTGCCATTACGAGAAGTTGGTGAAAGAAGAGTTCGAGAAGACCGTCCTTGACGTGTCTTCTTAGGTGCTCCGGGTTCAAAAACCATTTTATTGTTCATTGCCATAGTCTTTCTCCTAATTTTATATCAAATAATACGGGTTTTTTCGTGTCCAACACGAATACGAGGATCACACCAAATATCAAATCCTCGATCTTTAGCATCTAAACAGAAGGAAACATCTTCTCCACACATATCCTGAACTGCTCCAGATTCAAATACTTGCATCTTTGGAGCAAACCAAGGATATTCAAGATTTTCAAAGACTCCTTTCTTAATCAGTACCCAACCAAATCCAGTATAATCAACAGTAAATGGTTTCCTACGCTTACTAATACTCTCTACAGTCTCATGATTCATCACTCCACCATTATTTCGGAAGTCATCTTCTTCCAACCAATGAGCTACTGATGTTGTGTGTCCATCTTCAGTAGCATACCATCCAGCAACAACCTCTTTTTCTTCACCTTCTTCGTTCAGTGCAAGATCACAAAGTTGCCAGAACTTGTTTGTATCAAATACAATATCACTATCAATCCAGAGTTGATAATCATATTGAAGTCTTCCATCCCAGGGAATTTGTTTTGGTCCACGAAGAACATTTGCTCCCAATACTTTACAACGAGCAAAGTTCACCATGGAACTATAGTCTTGAGAAATCTGAATGTTCATTCCATTCTGTACCATATCAAAGCACAGTTGAACAAAGTTCTTCAGAAAGATATAAGAACACCCACGACCTGGAAGACAAAATACAAGACTCTTGCCCCTCATTCGTTCTTTAATTGCATCATAATTCCATTCAGGACTTGATGATGTAGGTGTTTTTGCTTTAACGGTAAATCCACGTGCCACGAATTAAACCTCCAATAAATGTTTATAAGTTTTGTTGTTTACGATATAAGAAATTGTAGAACGATGAACATTATACAGTTCTCCTAGTTTAAGGGTTGTATATTTTCTAGAGTTATACAATTCTCTAATTTTTGATACTTGATCATCTGATAATTTTGATGCCCCGTTATTTTCACCTTTTTGATTCCCATTAAAGGACCTTCCCTTTTTTACTCTATCTCTTACATTATCGAGATTTGTTCCTGCGAATAAATGTAGGGGATTTACACAGGAAGGATTGTCACATCTATGGAGGCAATGAAGATCACCTAATGGTTTAGCATAGTATATTTCGTAAGATACTCTATGTGCTTTTAAAGTTTTGTTATCGTGAAATAACTGACCGTAACCACCTTTTTTATGATTTATTGCTCCCTTCCATTCCCAACAACAATTTTCGTCAAGAATCTCTGGCAATTTATCGTAAAACTTTTCCAATAAATTCATAAAGTTAAATAAACCTTCAATTCAATTTTATCCTAGTATGTATGTCGTGTCAATAGGAGGATTCCAGACAGGATTGCCTATTGACAACAAGTTCTTCAAACGATAAGTCCTCCACTTTGTAATCTGTTTTCATAATTCCAACCATGTTTTTTATGGTCTTCCAAGTTACTTCAAATTCTTCTTCTGAGATTGAATGAAGCAAACAAGTGTCCTTAATGTAAATGTGATATACCTTTTCCATATTCCTCCATTGAGGTAGTAGTATGTATTATCGAATCATGTCAATTGATTCATCAGAATTCCAAGTTTCAACTTTAGTCCGAACACGGCCCTCCAGTTTCAATTTGTCGAACCGTTTTTGAGCTTTATTTTTCCAATATTCAATTAAATGATCCAATTCATATTTGTGATAGTTGACTGGATTTGGAATGAGAACATCTTCTTTGCCAAGAATTACTTCTTTTGAATTACTGAATCCATAGTTACATGAGAATGTTCTCTTACGTTCAGTCAAAGATTTTGCATGAAGAATAGTATTCTCAAAATCCTTTCGTTCATCAGGAACTTCCTTCAGTGATTTTTTAACCTCCGCAACCCATTTTGTTTGCATTTTACGTTTACGAGATGATGCAGTCAATGGTACAAGATGTTGATTGTTATTACGAGACTTAAAGAAGTCACATAAGTGATCATAAAGGTCACCTTGAATCAGAGGAACCAAATCACTAATACTCAGGCCAATGTATCGAATGTAAGGTTTCAATCCATCATACTGAGAACTATCTTTACTAGTACCATAAAGAGACGTTGTTTCAAAGAACGCAAGATCTGTACCATATTTCTCATCAAACTGTCTCTTCATTTCATGAGAACAACACATCAAACTGAGAAGTTTACCTCCAAGATAATTGTATCCAAAAGGTTGTGTAGGAACAATATTAAATCCCATTGCCATTCGGTGATTTAAGTGATTCAAGTTCACAACCTCACCCAGCAAATCATTACGAGGTTTTGAGTATGTCGTCGGACTTCCCATTCGTATCATACCAACGATTTTTTGGGTCGTAGTTTCCTCAATCAACCAACGAAGTTTTCTTCCAGGAATCGAACGCTCAATCTGATTACTCCCAGTCAACTCTAATAAGTTACTGAATAATTCATGATACTTCTTATATCCCTCCTTTGGACTCATGTTATCAATACTATGAATCTTGAAATTCATCTCTGAAGGATTCATCTCAAAGGCATCAAAAATCTCATCATTGTCACCAAACAATGAAGATGGAAACTCACGATACTTCAGACACTCATACTGATAGTCTTGAATGGTCTCAAACTTTAAATAATAATCTTTGAATAACTTTGCAACATACCGTGCATCATCAACTGAAAGTAACATAAAATTTTTCTGAGATACTCCTATTCTAACACATCTGTCATTATTTTGCAACTCTCTCTGTAGTCTCAGGTGTCTGAGTGTCAGAGTAATTCACAAAAGGACTGACAATCAATCCTGATACAACTAAAAATAAAATTAAAGAAATTTTGAATACTTGTCTGGGATATCGAATTAACCATCCTGCAAAGACAACTTTCCAGAAATTCCAATAGGGGGAATTCTTAGACATACTCTATACTCTTCTGAAGGGGGGTTTTGAGGAAATTTATGACGGGAAATTTTTTTTATTAAGTGAAACTCGAAGGGGATTTTGAGATACTGAAAAATTTTTTTTATTTGATTGATATATCGCTCGAAAAAGACATACACTGTAGGTTGGATAGCGCGGATTTTTATATAACCGTTACACCCCCCGAAGGTATAATAAAACCCCCACAATAACTGTCCAAAAGTATAAAGAACTGTTGAACTCTTAAGTATAAAGAACTCAACACCTCATTAAGTATAAAGAACCGGTCGGTCTCAATGTGTCAGAGACCGACCAGCCATAAGTATAGCTAACTCATTCGAACACAATCACATCAACACTGTCCTCTTGAGTATCAACAACCACCTCACCAGTGATTGCTTCAAGAACCGACATAAGTTCAGAGCCAGTGTTAGCCTTGGACAGCAGAGAGACCATCAGAGACTTGGACATAATGTAACCAAAGTGTAAAGAACTGAGAAGTGCCTAGTTTATACTCATACGACAGGAGTTTGTATAACTTATCAGAGATCTTTCATCATCTCATTGATCTCATCAAAGTCCACTTTATCACCATTCCACTCTACATCATCAGAGGTCAGAAAACAATCAACGTTAAACATACAACGGACAAACTTATCGTAAGGGGTCTCATTATCCCCACAATACTCTACACAAGCCTTTGCTGTGTTATAAAGAAATTCATCATTCTGAATCCACAAAGCTACATTCCAGGTCTCATAATTGGTCCAACCATTGTAAGAAGTGTCAGTCATTTGAGGAAAAAGAAAGGTGTGAGTGAGAAAACATTAATGTTCAGAGAACACATGAAAACTCACAGGAAGGATAGAAGTAATCACAACACATTTCGTAAACATAATGTGCTTCTTCTTTCTGAGAAGTTGTGATCTGACCATAAAGAGTTTCGATGAACTCTACGATCATTTCAAAGTCACATTCGCCACTCATTGAAAACATAAAGTTGCGAATGTCTTGAAACATGTCTGAGAAAAGTGTTGTCATGATCGACCTCTTGAATCCTTACACTATAGGGACACTTTAGAGGTGAGGAACATTAATGAGGAACATTCTCAAGACCTGAGATAATGTTATCAAGAATTGTTTCCACTTTGTCTATACCTTTAGTGGATGCAATTCTTTCTAGATGAGTGATGATAGATTGGATTTCGTTTGAGATACTTAATGGAATTCTTTTGGTTATTGTTTCCCCCAAAGGTTTGTTGAGTGGAATAAAGCCCTTTGTGCCTTTTGTGGGATAATTGGAGGACATAAAGACCAATGATGTAACAACATTGGTATTTAGATAATGATGTAACAACATTAGGAATGATGTAACAACATTGAGATCTAATGATGTAACAACACTGTGAATGATGTAACAACATTAGATCTCACTCAATGATGTAACAACATTAGGAATGATGTAACAACATTGAGTTTCATTTCACTTCTTCACCAACATTGACTTACGTTTCTGATTGAATGTAGAAGGAAGTTTAGTAACCTTAGGAGTTACACCTTCATTCTTCACTTTCTCAATGAGTTCAACAAGTTGTTGATAGGAATTCATGAGACTTTACCTTCAGAAAGTAACGAATTGACGAGCCGTGAGAACTTCATAAACCTCACGAGACTTCACACCCAGAGTATAAGTCTTGATGATCATCTCTTTGGTTTGAGGAATACCAACCTCTTTGATCCACTCATAAACACTGAGAGCCAGAAGTTGGGTCTTTTCAGTCATATCATTCTCATTCCACTTTTGAATGAGAAGATTACCAATAACCATCAGGAATACGACTACATTCTCAACACCATCCATAAAGGAATTGTAGTGTTTTTTGTAATCAATGGTCATCAGAGTTTCAGTCAGTTTGTGTGCTGGAGGAAAAGCTTCAGTGAACTCCAGAACAGAAGATTGAGTGAGTTTCATGATAAAGAATTCTTGTGGGTCTGATGTGTGACCCTTACACTATAGAGACACTTTAGAGGTGAGTAACTTTAACTCGTTCTAAAGTGTCTCTAGTGGTATGACACCTAAAGAGGATTAGAGGGGTCTTCCTGGACCTTGTAGAGGTGTCTCAGAGGGTTTTCAATACCGATCGAATTCCTCCACATACACATCACAACTCTCTGCAGGTTCCAGCTTAAAGAGTTTGTTGAAATCAATCTGCCGTGCATCAAAGTCATCGAAAACTTCAAGTTCCAAAGTAATGCGAACCTTCTGAGTTTGAGCCTGTGCGTAAGAAGTAACAGCCATTGGAGGAATTGGAGTGTGTTTGTTGGTTATGAGAATACTATAAAGGTCTTGAGAGGACTTGTCAATGGGGGTATTTATCAGAAATCCTGATGGGTATAGGGCTTGACGAAAGTTCTGATATAGTGTAGGCTTAGACCCATAAAACTCTGCGGGTTTCTATCAGGTTTTAGAGATGGTTTCTATCAGGTTTTAGAGGCGGTTCTATCAGGTTTTAGAGGCGGTTCTATCAGATTTTAGAGAGTATTTCTATTCTCAATAAGAATTATGTTATTGAGAATAAAACGAACAAATACATTATAATCAACATTTATACATTGATTTTTATACATAAGGTATAAACTTTGGAAACTTTGTATACCAATGAAACATAAACATCACATAGTTCAGAGATATAAAGGTGGATCTGATGATGAGACTAACCTAGTGGAACTTTCTCCAGTTTGCCACTCTATCTGGCACTGGTGTGAGTGGAAACTATGGGGAGACCCAAGAGATTATTGTGCTCATAAGATGATACTCGGAGATGTGAAAAATCCAGAGTTTCGTCGGATGAGAAATGAAGCATTTAGAGATAAGATTTTAGAGGGTGGAAGCAAGTGGAGAGAGAATAATCACGATAAACTTGTAGAGAATGGAAAAAAGAACATTAAAACACAGAGAGAGAAGTTTGCTAAGTTAGGTAAAACAATCGCTGAGCAAGAATGGGAGATAATAACCCCTGATGGTGAAGAGTTGATTATCAGTAATCTTTCTAAGTTCTGTAGAGAACATAACCTTTCAAAGTATAAGATGTGTTTGGTTAGTAAAGGAATATACTCTCAACATAGAGGATATAAGGTTGAAAAGTTGAAGAATTATGGTAAAAGAAAACTGGTGAAACATTGGAAGATTGAGTATCCATCAGGTGAAACAATGATAGTCAAATGTTTGAAGGATTGGTGTATAGTAAATGACATAACTCCACAAATGATGTATAGAGTTGGTAGAGGTGAGAGATCACATCATAAGGGATACAAAGTCTCAATCATTTACAAATGAATGTTCTCAGTTTAGGTTTGATCTTTGAAAGATTTGAAGAACTGAAGGTATTATGATGAGAGTTCATAATCAATTAGAAC
>Ga0196901_1001159_pt1 | contig 13460 bp, 9 predicted proteins | sample CB_VirMetaG_FD_169099 | JGI IMG/M metagenome (GOLD analysis project Ga0196901, IMG submission 169099) | Freshwater to marine saline gradient viral communities from Chesapeake Bay - CB_1504_1 Viral MetaG (v3) (version 3) | ecosystem: Environmental > Aquatic > Marine > Coastal | place: USA... | reverse complement strand
CGGTCTTGTCTAGCGTTCGTAAAAAAGCTTAAAACTTCTTTATTCATGAAAATATTCTTAATATTGGATCATTGATAGCAGTGCATACCCATACTGTAACATCTACAGCTTCAGGCCAGCAGGTATAGAATAAAGAAGGGTGTAAATACACTGTCATTTAAGAAACCTATTTTCTTAAAGGATGGCCAAGCATTTAACTAAACCTCTCTTATAAACCGTAAATCAGTAATAAGATTTAACTCATTACGTACTACTTTAAGTCCAGTAATAGCGGGTTTTTCTTTTTTCTGGTTTATTTGATTCTGTTTAAAAAGTGCTTGAAGACTTGTCAGTAACAAATCCTTATTCTGTTTATTGTTACTAACCAATTCTCCTTTCATCTCATAAAGAACGTTTTGCAGCACTTTAGAAAACTCTTCCAAACTAACATTAATATTAATATTAGCAGGATCACGTTTAGCTAAAATATCCTCTAAAGGAATACCTGCTTCTAGTAGTTCTTCAATTGAAAGCTTACCCATGACAGGTGTCCAAAATCTCTTGAATAGCCCGAAGTATATCATCTTGTGCTGTAATTACATCTTTAAAGGTAGTCTTATAACCTGCAATTCTACGCTTATTTAGCACACTTTCAGTATATTTACTTTTACTAGGGATTTCAGTAGCTAATATTTCTTTTACTGCTTTAAGCTCAGGTAAAACATCTAAGGATAAAGTAAAAGCTTCTGTTTGAATATCAGTAGCTTCTATTTCTGTTTCCGGTGCTGCTGCAGCTTCTGCCTGTGTTTCTGCATCAGGTGCAATAGGAGTAGGTTTACCGTCAGATTTTGTAGGTATATCCGAGTCTTTGATATCTACTGAAGGTGGAATACTCCCCGCAGCTGGCTCTTCTGTAGGAGTACTTTCATACCTATTTAATATCTGATTAAGCGTTCTTCCCTCTCCTAATTCTTTTGCTCTTCCTACCATCACCAGTTTAGTAGTAGGTCGAGAGACTGCTACATATAGAGCTTGTAGTTTACCTACCCAATCAGAACCATTTGTTGATCCGGTAATGTTTTGGTAATCCGCATAAACAGTTTCATAAGTACTTCCTTGTGCTTTATGGCTATTAATAATATATCCTGCACCTAGTTCACTAGTTATACTATTTGCAATTTTTGTAGCTAAGTTTGGGTATTGTTGCTGATTTTTAGACATTTTATTAAAAATGTCATCAGCAGTTTTAGTATTAGGTAAAACTATATTAAAAACTTTATTATTTAATCGTACCGCTAAAAGATCAACAGGCACATTTTCATAATCTTTGCCGAATTCATTAGATATTGTAACTTCTGCGGGAACAGGCAAAGCTTCTACAACAACTTCTTCTCCGTTCTGCAGTATTCCCGTTTCCGTGTTTGTAGAATTTTCAATAAGAGTCGTAGCAGTATCTCCTATCATTAAATGTTCCCCAACAATATAAGGAACTTCAAGAGATAGCTTTCCGTCTACATTTTTTATTTTGCCTGCATCAGGTACATCAGGGAACAATAACTCTCGTAACTTTGAACGTAAAGTTATCGATTCCTTATGATTTTGATTATTAAAATTAATCCATTTAGTTTTAAAAGGGTTCTTTTTAAACTCTTCTACAAACTCTTCTATTGTCTCATCACTTTTCGGTTTAAATAGTAATGATCCAGCATCTGTTATCCGATCTATCTTATCTAGAATAATATTAGGAGTTGCTTGTTTACCGCTATATTTACCTGTCTTAGTTTGTCGTGCATATAGATAATCAATAATATTAGAAACAATATCCGTAATACGAAGAATGGGGGATTCCCCTTCTTGGCGCATACGCTGAAGTAACACTGCAGTGTTATTTTTAGATACTGAAATCCCAGAATATTTTTGTAATCCCGACAGTTCACTAAAAACAGGAGAAACTTTTATACCTTTTGCTGTTCCTTCTATAGGAGGTAGTTGAGCGTTATCTCCCATAAAAATAAAACGAACAGGCAATTCTTCTTGTATACGCAACAAATCAGCAATCTGACTTTCTGCTAACATAGAGGCTTCATCAATAACTATAATTTTTATATTTTTTTCAGAAAGCTTATCTAAAGATTGTTCATATTTTCTTTTATCTTGAATAAACTCAGGAGCTGTACTATCTGTAAAACGTTGAGGATTTGGTCTATATCCTAATAACCCTGCGATAGTGTTATAAGTACTTTTTGTATCCCCCGTAGCTTTTTGTATTACTTGTTTGGCTTTATGTGTAGGAAGCGCATACATGACTTGAGAAGGAGTAATACCCATCTCTTTAATAGCTGTACCAATAACCGTAGTTTTACCTGTACCTCCTCTACCAGAAAGTATAAATAAAGATTCTTTAGTATTACTCCACCAATTTTTTAATCGATCAATAGCTATTGTCTGATTAGCATTGGCATAAAAGGTTTTCCCTTCTTTTTCAAATACTGCGTATTTAGTTTCAGTATTTGTTTCAAATACAGGGGCAGGTAAAGGCTCACTAACTTCAGAAACTGTTTTAGTTTCTTTTTGTACTTCAGTAGTTATACCTAAAACTTTTAAAGCATATCTATTAGCCCCTGCTTCAAACTGAATAGCGCTATCTGCTAAATATTTGTTCTTTTTATCTTTTAACCCAAAGGATTCAGCAATAGTTTGAGCAGTATTACTTAAATACTTTTCTTTTAAATTTGGTTGCTTTGAATGCCCAACTTCATGAGCAATAATAAATTTAATTAGATTATTTCTATCTAATTTTTCTAATTCGGCATTTATATCAACACCAAATTTTTGCTGCATATATTTAGCAACAACTTCTTTTTGTTTGGAAGTATAAGAATGTAATTCGCCTTTAGCATATTGTAAAAATTCTTCTCTTGATACCCCAGAACGCATCAGAATTTTTCCATTTCTATTTACGGCAATAGCGTTATTAGGCAACTCTTTTACAAAAGTAACTTCTACTTGTTCATCATCAATAGTAAAAACTTTTTTAACAACCTTCTCTGCCGTTTTTTTATAAACATCCTCAATAGCTTTTTTACCCGCTTTGTTTATATTTCTTGTACCTATACCAGCAAAACTAGCAGTAAGTATCGGAATTTCCGTTACAACAAAATCTTTGCCATTCCATGTAAACCACTGTTTTTTATTTTGATCAAACACATAAACAGACTTATTTGCCTGTATAGCCATTTCTACTGCATAACCTGTACCTCCCGCTACAGCAGGTTTTAATGCTACTCTAGTGTCATTAGGTTGATTAGGAAATACTTTCTCTCCTTTTTGTACAATAGTACCTATCGCAAAAATAGCATTAGCATAACGTACTTGACTCCAGTTTCGGATAATTCTTGGATCTTTAAAACTTTTATAGGCGTATCCCCAAACAGCTTTAGCTGCTTCCGCTGCTTTTTTACTGCCTTCTTTTTTATCCTCTTCTGTTATTTCTGTATTACCTCTTGGAGCATTTTTTGGCCCTTTTGTTCCTAAAAAATAATGAGTAGCAGTAACTCCAAATTTTTTACCTATATCATCCCATAAGCTATCTGCACCATAAGCCCCACCACTTTTTAATAAAAACCCTTTTAGAGAATTCTTAATTGCGGTGTCACCTTCCGCAATTGCGGTGCTTTCTTGTTTCGGCCGTGGGCCAACATCGACAGATTCTGGATACAAATCTTTTAAAATTTGTTCCATCGTTTTTTGTGTTTCTTCTTGTTTAGTTTCTTCCTTAGCTACTGAAGGTGATACAGGTTCTTTCTTGGTGTCTTTCTTAGCTACTGACTGTAATGCTTTACGAATATTCCATAATTCTTTTACTTTCTCTTTATTAGAGACATTACTATCAAGAACTTTTTTAATACTCTCTTCAAAATTTTTACTATCCGTAGCATCGATTGCTTTTTTACTTTTTAAATTGTTATGGAGTTTCTGAAGACCATCTACAAGGTTTTCAATTTCAGGTGAGAGTTTCTTTTCTTTTTTACTTTCAGTAGTTGTTTCTTTCTTAGCTACTGATCCTTCTTTTGGCGTTACTGTTTTACCGGGTTGGTAAATTTCGTATTTAGGAGTCTCTATTTGGTCAGTAGTTAAGAGAGCTTCCCCAAAGGTATTTTCTACACCTTTACTTAAAAGCTTAATAGTATTTGTTAAAGCTTGTATTTCTCCTTGTAACTGATTAATGAAACTTTGTTGATGTCTACCAGTACCGTAGATTTCTCCTTTTTTGTTCTTAGAAGGTTGTTCCAGTTTAGCAATTATTGCCTTACGAAAATTAACAAGCTGATCTAATGTTTTTTGAGCAGCAGGTTTGTTTTTTAGTTGAATAGCTTTATTAATGTTTTGGGTATGTTGTTTTATACCTAAAAACTGATCTTTTTTATTTCCTTCAACTATATCTTTAGCTACATCTCCTAAACTTTTTTGAGTTTCCTCATACAGTTTGATGGTCTCTTTCTGTTCGGTAGATAAAGAGTCAAAAAAGTTACTACCACGAATACTTGTAATAGTACGTTCAGAAACTGTTTCTCCTGATTGAATAGCATTAACAACAGTATTAACTACTTCTTGGGTTTGCTCTAATGTTGTTTCTTGATCTTTAATAATCCTTTCAACATCAGACAAACGAACTTCCTGTTTTTCTTTCTGTTGAATATCCGATAATTGTCCAACTAAAGTAAAAAACCTATCGTTATACTCATCTAATTGGTTTTTAAAAATATTAGCTTCTTCAACAGAAAGATTAGCTTTAGCTGCTTCTAGCTGTTCTCCTGCTTTAGTTATATTTTCATCAATACGGGTAAGATGGTCTATTCTAGCTTGCGGGTCTTTAATTTGAGTAATATCTACCTGTAAGCCAACCTCTACCGCACGTAAATAATCTTCCTCTGCTTCAGCAGTAGCTGTAGCACGTTCTGTATTGAGCGCTACACGCTTATTAACTTTATCTGCTAATACGTTAAGACCTTTATCTACGCCTTCTACAGACAATCCTGCAGTGCCTGGTAGAGTGGTAGTAGCTGTTTTAATAGCTCCACCAGCAGCACCACCTAATGCAGCACTTACTGAGGTTTCTCTTAAGGTCTCGTCAGAAGTAAGACTTTCTAACGTTTGTCTAGCAGTTACTTCTCCTATATAGGTAGCTTGTCCTTCTTCAAATACCTCTGCTGCTATACCTTTAGGAGGTGCAGTAGCAATACCTAAAGCACGAGCTTTAAATGTAGGTTTAAGTTTTGTCTTCGCTAATTTTCCTAAAAGAAATCTGGATTCTATTGTTTCAACTGTAGTAGATACGGCAGCACCAGCATAAATAATGGCAGCTTCTTCTGCAGTAGGAGTTTTGCCGTTATGTAGTAGCTTAAATTTGTCAGTAGCTTCTTTAGCTTTAGAGTTGACCATTCCTAAGTATGTAGCTGCAAATACAGACCCTCTAGCAGAAAGGGCATACATAGTAGGAAGAGATTGAGCAATAACTTGGGGAATTAATTCAGGATTACTTAAGATGGTACTACCCATCTCTAAGGCAATATTAGTTGCTCCTGTGTTGTCATCATAATCTTGTGCTAATTCATTCTGAAGTCTTTGCAGTTCTGAAGTGTTATAGAATTTACTTGTAAAACTCTCTATAACATCTCCACTAATATCTAAAGCTCTAAAGAAAGGACGTACTAAACTTGAAGAAGTAAGCTCTGCTGCCTGTACAAGAAGGTTTGTAGAAGGCTCTCCTGTCTCATCTCTAAAAGCTTCTCCAGCTTCTAACATTGCTTGGGGGGAAGAAGCAATAGAGTTAACTAACCAACCTGCCCCTGAAATTAACGCTCCTGCAGTATTTACAAACTGTCCTGCAGTAGTACGAGAGAATTCATCACTCATAAAAGCATTCGGATCAGAATAGCCTTTACGCAGTAAGTCTTCTTGATAACGGGTTTCAAGAGCAAGCATATCTTGATTAAATTGTTCAATAGCTTGCTCTGCTTTACGAGTAGCAGATAAATAATCTGGGCCTTCGAACTTCTCCAGTCCTTCAATAGGAGTAAGTCTAAACGTATCGTCTATACGTTCGGCTTTAGCAGTTACAAGATTATGTTTAGCATCAATAGGGGATACAGGAGTTAACCTAAAAGAATTATCTATAGGTGGTACAGGAGTAGAATCAAAACGGGACATTATAGTTACTTGTTAGTATTAGTAATCATCTTGAAACGCTTCCATAGCAGCATCATTTGCAGTAAAAGCGTTTTTAAGAACGTTTAATAGCCGTTGTTCTAAAATAGGCTTTTGTGCAGGGTGTTCTTTTATATTTTTTGCAATACCTTCTAGTTCTCTTTGCGTTTGAGAAGGAACATTTAAAACACGCAATAGGTACTGGTTTGCTAAAAACTTCCGGGCTTCAGATTCCGTTTTAAAAGATTTTCTTTCTGCAGGAAGTGTAATAGTCTCGCCATTAGAAGTTCTTTTTTGTGCTGGAGGCACATTAGCAATAGCAGGTCCAAGAGGGTTTCGCTGTTCTACCTGTGCAACATACGCAGTAAAATCAGCTAATCGATTTTCATGTTGTTGAGGGTTAGTTATCCCATCAAACAGTTGAGGGTAGTCGCTAAGATCAATATCTAAATCTATGATTACTTCTTCAACTTCCTTGGGAGGTACGCCTGCATCATTTTCTTGTTGTGGTGTAAGCTCTTTTCCTTGCTTTCTAACAGCTTGTAGGTATTGACTAATCTGCAGAGACGTAAATTTAGATAAATCTACAGTATCGGATACTTCTATAGGTGTAGAGCTACCAGTATCTTGATCACCTGTAGTAGGTATAAGTCCTAAGCTGTCATCGTCTTGTGAAGAGACAGAAGCACTAGCAACATCCGTAACTTGTTGTAGCTTTTTTTCAGCACGACGATATCGTTCCATAAAAGCACGATTGCTTTTTACGTCACGGATACCTGCCATACCTCTACGACGAGCTAAATCACGTAATTTACTTGCTTGAGTTGCAGCAGTTAATTCGTTGCGTTCTCGCTCAAATACCTCTTGAATATTACTTGCACGTTCTAGATTAGCCTTTTCTCTTGCTAAACTCTCACTCTTTAAAAATTCCTCAAGCTGTCCTAAACCAACATCAGAAGAGTCTTCTTCGGTATCAGCAACAGCTTTAATTCCGATATAAATATCTGAAGGAGTGTATTGAGTATTATCCTTAATCCACTCTTTTAAATCTGTACCTCCACTACCTTGGAGCCATCGAGTTTCAGGAAAATTCTTTTCTACCAAGTTGTAAAGGTTTATGCGGTTAGTGCCTAAAATTTCATTAGCTTCTTCTGTTGTATAACCTGTAGTTCTTTCCGCAGCACGTTTTCGTGCTTCCATCTGAATCAACGCCTGTTGAAGATCTAAATCACGTTTAGCTTCATCTTGAGCAACTTGTTGTAATTCTTCAGGTGTTAAATCTTTTTTCCCTTGTTTAAATGCAATAACCTGTTCTTGAAGTGTTTTAATCTGTTCGGGGGTAGCATTAAACGCTTGTGCTCGTGTTTTAACATCTTTAGTTAAATCTCGTTCAGATTTACCTGCAACGTACCCAGCATCAGATAATTTTCGATTAAAAAGTTGAGCAGTTTCTTGAATCTGTTCTGATGTTAGAGCAGGAGTAATAACTTTCTCCTCTCCATCAACAGTAGTAGTAGTAACTGCTTCTTTAGGCTCAGAAATAAGAATATTTCCTGCTTGATCAATAGCAATAGCCCGTTGTTGATCTGAAGTAAGAGTTTTGTATTGCTCTTGGATAATAGGTAAAGACTGAGCAATGGCTTGATCATATTCAGACTGAACATTTTGCCCTAATACTTGTAACTGACGAGAGCGTAAAGCATCTTCTGCTGCAGTAAGATTTGCATCTGCAGCATTAATATCTCTAAGACGAGCCATAAAAGGATCAGAAGCAGCAATAATATCTTCTTGAGTTTTAGCCCCACGAAGACTTCTCTCAAGACCACTTAAAGCAGTCTGTTCTCTTCCTGTTTGAAACTGTTGAGCAGTAGTAGCCAAGCCTTTTAAGGCACTACTAAAGAGTTCTCCTGCCTTAGTTAAATCAGGAGCATCTATTCCAGCAGCGCTTACATTAGTCCACGTAGGGCGAGTAGCCATTATAAAGTACCTTTGACAAGTCTATCTTGACTGCGAATACGAGCTAATTGGTCTAAGTTAGGAATTTGATTACCCCCTCTTTGACGCAATTGGGAACGTTCTCTCGCAATAATATCAGCATTCGTAGTACGAGCTTGGTTTGCTAAGTTTGTTTCTGTTAAGCGTTTATTAAAATCAAAAGCTTCTTTAGCAAGACCCAGTTGCTGATACCCAGTAATAGCATTAGATAGGTTTGAAAGGGCATTAAGTCCGGGTACGAGCACTCCGTCTTTACCAAGCCATCTCCAATCCACTGTGTTTGTGGCAGGATTAATTGGAGGTACAGGGGTATTAAAGTTTTGACCAAAAACTGCTTCATCTCCGGTCATTAGGCCTTGAGCTGCTGTTGTAGGCATTTCAGTAGGAGCTACAAAACTAGCCGGATTCTGCGGATTAAAATTTGGAAAATTTGGAACATAACCATTATTTTGAAACGCAGGTAAGTTATTAATCCCTATGCTATAAGCAGGCCGTGGACTAATGCCGATGGGAGGAATTTTAATGGAATCAGCCATAATTAATTACCTTTAATAAGAGATATACTCTAAATTAAGTTTATTATCCACATAATTGTGAAGTTGATCAAACGTCAACTGACCGGGATATGTGCATAATGTTCTACTAAAAAAGTCTTCTGCAGTTTCATAGCGATAAGCCTGAGTACTGATAAGTTCTTCTGGAGTAATCCAAGTATCTGCATTTAGAAACTTATTTGCTGCATCTAATGCTTCTTCATACTCTTCTTTACTAGCGGTAAAAGTAGCAATTTCTTCACCTAGTAAATCAAACTCTGCTCCTATAGCTACGTTTGTTACTGAAGCTACTGCATTTACTCCTTGAATCATCTGATCTGCAGTTGATAAATCTCCAAAGTCTCCCGGTGATATCCATATTGTAAAAGCTATAGCACTCACTATAGCAATTATTTTTATAATTTCATTATCACCATATTTGGTTAATATTTTGTGTAATACATATTCAATTGCGTATTTTGCTGATAAATAAATAGTCAACTCTATAAAAAACTCTGCAGCAGTAGGATTACCACTAAGTAAGGAAATTACTGCTAAAACTGTTAGAGCAAACTCTAAAAGACTTAAAAATCTTTTTGTTTTATACCACTTAACGTATTTAGAATCTCCTGCATAAAAAGTTAAATGTAGAGATTTAGTAAATAAAAAGTCAGCATCTGTAGGGGTTAATCCTTCAGTCTGTGGACGGTTTAGGGGAATAATAAAAGCTTTTTTAGTATCACTAAGCTCTTGTCCATCACGATGAGCTTCTAGAGAAATAGTAGTCTCTTTAAGCTGTCCTGCTTCTTTAATACTATGAGTAATATGTAAATCAGCTACTTCATACTTTAAACATTGAGAGCCTGTAATTTGTTTATAGATGATAAATTTTTTAGGGGAACTACTGACATCTACTTCGGTATAGTAAGAGTTTACAGGGCCACGAATCTTGGAAATAACTGAAGTATTAATGTAAGTAAAAATAACTTCATATAAAAATGTTGCTGAACGTATAGAGAAGTTGTTTGTACCATCATCAATAAGAGCAGTAGTTTCATCAAAGTATGCTAAATCTGCAAACTGCTCAATTATTTCAAAAAGCGCTCTTTTTTCTAATTGAGATTCTGCATATACGTTTACCCCGTAAAGTAAAAATATATCGGAAATTTTATCTAATTCGTCTATATCTACTTCATCACCATCATCATTAGTCCTTTTTGTAACTCTAGCAGTTAAATCGTCTAAATCGATCTTTGCGTAATTAAGTAGACGTTTGGTAGTCTGATACAGTTCAGTAGTTTTATCCGCGTTAATATTTCTATCGTTTACCCTAATTGGAACAATAGGGTAAAACTGAGCTGTATCAATAGAAGTATCGACATTTAGAGAAGGATATATAGAAGTAAATGGATCATAAACCCATAAGTACTGTGTAGCAGGATCACTATCTAAAATGTATTCTGCAATGTAATAGACATTTTTTGCAGGTTCATCTGTAATTTCCAATACTATACCGCTACCGCTAGTATTACTGAGAACTACGGAAATTTCTCCGAAATCTCCTGTAATACTTTCAATACTGTAAAGAGTCCCTGCAATAGTTACTTCTTGTTCAGAATAATCGAATGTTGGATAAGTCTGCTGAAGTATCCAATTAGCCCAAATCTTTTCTGTTGGATAGTATAAATAACTTACAGTTACAGTTAACGCACTACCAATATCAGTAGTTATTACGCTTTCAACTTCATCAATATTATAGTTTTTAGCAGCAAGATTTGATTCAGGAATTCCGTAAGTATAAGTATCTCTTCCATACACATAGTACTGATTAGAGATATTTCCAAAGCTTGTTAAATTGTTGTATTTAAGCGCACTTGAGATGTCTTGTTGTGTTTGTACAGTTTTTAAAATAGCTGCAGTTAATCGATTTTTGGGAAATTTATCAAAAAGAGGTTGAGTCTGTTGTTGAACACTAACAACAGTCTCTCCTTTAAAAATTCCACAACAACCCATCTCATTAGACTACCGTATATATCACAGTATCTGTTGCAGCGGGATTTCCTACAGTATCTGTAACAGTTAATCGAAAAGTATAGATATTGTTAGCAGGAGTGACAGTATCTAAAGCAGGAGCAGTAAAGTTAGCTATTGAAGTTGTCGGGTTATTAATAGTAACAGTACCCGGTCCAGCACCACCACCAACATGCTCCCACAGCCACGAATTAATTGTATTCGGTATTTCATTACCGCTAGCGTCAAAAGCAACAGGAGCTACGGAATTTGTACCGTCTAGTACTACGTATGCTGTACCTGCAACAATATCCTTATCTGTACCAGCATTAGCAGACAAGTTAGAGTAGATGCTTTCTGTGATACCAATACCTTCACGAAGTTTAATGATCATATCTGAGATATCTTCATTTAAAGCTCCGTCCGGTAAATCAAAACCAATACCTTCTACAGATTTAGCAATACCCCAAGCATCTAAAATAACTTTTGTAGCTTTTTGTTCTGCATCTCGAAGAAAACCATCTGCTTGTGCTTGTTGTACAGCTTTCTGTTTGCCTATAGCACCAACTACGGTACTTCCATCGACAGTATCCAAGATTTGAGCTTGTTCTGTTTTATATTTTTGGTTTAGAAGAGCTACTTCTGCTGTAGTACGTTCAGTAGATGCACGAACTTGTTCAACTACTTGAACATATGCTACTGCCTGAGCTAAGGCTGTTTGCATAGCTCCGAGATACACATTGGCATAATCAGTACTTTGAATACGTCCTTTAGACAACTCTCTGTGTAAGTGTTGATCTATAGCTTGCATAAACTGATCAAAATAGCCAGTTCCTTCAAGGTTTCCACTTGTAATATCAGTAATGTCAGCCATGTGTATCTCGGTCTATGTTAGTCAGCAGCGTTCTGCATTGCCTGTTTACGAGCCAGTTCTTTAATCTGGTCTGGAGTAAGAGGAGGCAGAATTTCGATATTAAATTCAGGTACAAGTTTACCTTTACGAATTTTCTGTCCTTGAGGACCACGTACTGTATAGAATTGAGTGTACTTCCGTTCTTTCAAAGCTTCTACAATAATTTGTGGAACATGCCAACCTTCTTCGGCATTAAACGGAATGTATTTTTTGAATGTGCCTAATTTAGCAGAACCTACAGAGATAATTTCTCCTTCCCATTGGCTCTTATTAGGATTCATACAAGTAACACGAATACGAACCAAACGGTTAATATTCTTTTTGATAGAGTCTGAACGTTCTTTTAGGAACTGTTCATGGGTAAGCATTTTGTAATTAGCTTTTTTCTTCTTAGCTACTACTTTTGCTTTTTTGGGTACTTCTGGTTCGCTTTTTTCTTGCAGCTCTTCTTCATTTTTTTCACCTTCAATTGCGTTATTGACTTTAATGCGGAGTTTTTCCAATCCTGTTTTAGGATGGATTTTTAGACCAAGCATTTCTGCACGATTAAGAAGAGCGTCATATTCTGCCTGTTCTTCAGGACTTAAAGTTACTTCATTCATTTTCTCTACTCCAAGTAGGTTGTTGTTGCTTTAGTAAAATAAAAGGTAAGCCCTCCGAAGAGGGCAATAACAGTATAGCACTACTTTGTATATTTCCAATAGTACCCACCAGCCGAAGGTTTTTTACCTGTTAGTACACTAGTAATACTTGCAGGGTTTAAAGAAACGTCTTTTGCAGCAAGTACAACAGAGTCAAAAGATTCTAAAGGTTTGTGGGAAACAACCCAGTCACAACTACTAACCAAACCATCTTCAGAGACAAACCAACCAAAACCTTCTGCCTTACCATTTTTAACAGATAACGCTCTTTTAATTTTACTTAAACGAATTTTTGTTGCTTTTGCAGCTACTTCTGCAGAATCATAGCTAACGATATTTTCAGGAGTTATTACAATCTCATACTTTGTAATAGCTTTTATTACATTGTTTTTTCTTGTAGGTATTTCTGCCTTGTCTCCTGTAACAGCGTCTAAGTTATATGCCCATTTATACCCACCTGCTGTTACTGCTTTTCCTTTGCACACTAAAGTAATGCCGTAACTATCTATACCTACATGATTTGCAGCCTCTTGTAATGTATCCCACACTCTAATTTCTTCTAAAGTATCCTTATCTAATTGTCTAACACCGCCAGTATTTATTTTAGGGATAATACAAAGTTCTTCGGGTAAACCTTCATCAAATAATTCGTCAGACCAACGATATCCTTTATAAGGCAGAAATAATTTACAAGCTCGACTAATACTACTAGCAGCACCATCACATATTTCAGCAGCGTGTTGTCTGGATTCGCAAGTAAATAAATACTTCCCTTGTAAATCGTACTGATAAGTAGGAGTTATTTGATCTTTGTACGAATTTTCTTTTCGTGTTTCCCATCTACAATTATAAGGTTCGTAGTTTCCGTCATTATCTATCCTATCTAACGTGTCTCCTTCGTCATAAGAATCATAAGTATCTTCAACAAAATTATCGAAATTTTGCCACCGTTTACAAACTGTAATACCTCTACCACCATAGCGATGGTATTTGTAGTATTTAGGATTAGTACAACGATAGAGCATCAAATACCATATTTTATATAAAGGATGGTATGCGTTAGCTTTACAAGATTTAATAGAAATTTTTGTATCAGACATAAAAATGCCCCCTAGTAGATAAACCAGGGGGCATAATATATGACTTACCTAATTAAAACAAGTCACACGGGTCACCACTCTG
>Ga0196901_1001158_pt1 | contig 13461 bp, 19 predicted proteins | sample CB_VirMetaG_FD_169099 | JGI IMG/M metagenome (GOLD analysis project Ga0196901, IMG submission 169099) | Freshwater to marine saline gradient viral communities from Chesapeake Bay - CB_1504_1 Viral MetaG (v3) (version 3) | ecosystem: Environmental > Aquatic > Marine > Coastal | place: USA... | reverse complement strand
CTGGGTTTTTTAAATGGCCAACAACCGCATAATCAACACGCGCTCAGGCTGGCTCTATGAGACTGCCGCGCACAATACGCCAACCACGTTCACAACGATTGGCGAGGGTGGCACCTTTGGCGCTGGCAACGTCATCATCCGCGTCACCGCTGATGCTGCGCAATACGATGCGGCGGCTTACACAGTGCAGCGCACTAACGAAAGCGGCGAGTGGGAAGACGTTTACACCATCACCTTGAACGTGCCAGACGGGCGCGGAATCACGCGCACTGATTGCTTTCACAGTGTGGCGCACTCAAACCCAGTGCCGCACACCAATTTTCAAGAGCAATACATTATTGACCAGGGCCACCACCGTTCGCGGTTTTTATACGAGCAGCAGGTTGACCTGGAGCGCACCGCTGGCAGCGTGTTCGACTATCACGGCAACGTGTTGCGATGCGTGGAGAGCGGCAACACCGAAACCAAGGAACTCGAAGATGGCGGCATCTTGGAGGGCTACGACCTGACGCTAACCACCAACCGCAAGCAGTGGGCTGATGCTGGCATCAAGCCGATTGTGGGCGCCACGCTCACCAAGGGCGGCAAACGGTTCAAGATTCAGCAGGTGCTAACCAATGACGCGAGCTTTGAGCTTGGCCTTATGAAAAAGCAATGAACGCCAGCGGAATCAATGTTGATTTTGACACGCAGCGCTTCAACCGCGTTCTTGATGCCTATTTGAAATACAGCGGACGCAGTTTCACGAACGAAGTCAACAAGCGCTCGTTCAACATTGCGCTCAAGGCAGTAGGCAAAACGCCAAAGGTCACAGCGCAGAAAATCAAGCGCGACATGATGCGCGCCGCAAAGATTCAGCCAAGCAATTCAAAGCGAGGCAAACGCGCACCAGTGGCGGCCATCTTGACCAATTACTACCGAGGCAAAAAAGGCAAAAAAGGCATGTGGGGCGACCCAATGAAAACCGCCGTTTCCACTGCCATTGCGCACCGCCAAAAAGGTCGCGGTTTTATGGCTGCCGCATGGTTAGGCACTGCAAGCGATATTGGGCCATATATCAAGCCACCGCGCAGCGTGAGAGGTAACCGAAAGAAATTTCAGATTGGCAAACCTAAAGGCGAAGGCAGACCAGAACGCCGCGTTGGTGCGCTCAAGCCATTTGCTCGTGGCGTTCATGGCAGCAAAGAAAGCGGCAACATACCAGGAGCACGCCAAGGTTTGCGCCTAGCATTCAACATGGAGACGCGCGACATGCTGACCTATTTGCGGCGCAAGATTCCAAAAGACTGGCACACAACCAAGAAAACCAACGCTGTGCAATCGTTGGCAATCAGGAAACTATGAGTTACCGCAAGCAGACAGAAGAGGCATTCAAGGCATACCTACAAGACCAGGTTGGCGTGCCGGTCTACGCTGGCACCAATGACACCATCAAGGCCATGCCTTGCGTTGTAGTGGCCTACCTTGGCGCCACCCAAAACCCGCCCAACACCGGCAACATGGATGTGACCTTGAGCGTTAGCGTTCAGAGCGAGATTGACGAGGACGGACAACCGAATGCGCTTGATGTCCATGATGAATTGCTGACCGCCGTCGAGGAGTCGCTTTTCTGGAGCGAGCTACAGGCCATCAATGTGGGCGCAACTGATTTTTATATTTTTGGCGTTGCCGACCAGAGCGGCATCGAGCGCGAGGTGGAAGGCACCATGCTCCGCGAATCAATCACACTAACATTCCCAGCCGCGCTGGGAGTGACAACCGTTTAACCAAATTCGATAAACTATGTCCAAATTACTCAAAGGCCAGCCGTTCACATACGGCACCAAAAATGACGGCACATATCTCACCATGGATATTGGAACTGATGCCAATATTTTCATGTATGCCACCGAGATTCGTCTCTCGATGGAGAGTGACTCCAACACCGCCAACAATTCCAACGGTGAAACCATAAGCGCTTGCTACTACAACCAGCGCCAGGTGCTTAACTTGACCGGCATGATTGCTGGCTCTGGTGCAGGCGTAGCCACGACAGTGACCCAGGTTGATGCAGTTTTCAAAGTGAGCTTTGAGGCTGGCGAAAAGCTAGACATCACATCAAGCGACTGGGCTGAAATTGAGGGCGAATACATTATCCAAAGCGCTGAAAAGACGCGCTCCAATGGCAACTTTGCCGAATGGTCCATCACTGCCATTGAATACACTGGCACTGGGATGGCCAATGATGACGTCACCTAATGACTGACACTTGGGCCGCAACCGTAGCGCCAGGTCACCATTATGTGGCCGGCGCCAAGTTGCGCCCTTTGACACTTGGCCATGCTGTGCTTATGGAGCGCATCGGCTTGGTTGAGATTTTGACGCGGCTTGAGTTTCACGCATTTGTCGGCATCTGTTCGCGTGATTACAAGGCAGGCATGAAATGGCTTGGATGGTTTTTGTCACCGGTTGGTCAATGGTATTACCAGCGCAAACCGTTGCCCAAGGCTTACAATCAGGCATTAGGCGAGGCAATGGCTTACCTGGTGCAAAGCCAGCAAATGCCAGAGCTTATGGGCTCAGATGCCAACATGGCCAAGGGCGCCAAATGGGGCGCACCGACTTTGCAGATAATGCGCACCATTGGCTTGTCAAAGCTGAACTACACACCAAGCGAAATCATGGACGCGCCCTTTGGTCAATTGATGTGGGACATCATTAGTTTTAACGAGGTTAACGGTGGTTCAAAAATCATACACGGCGCACTTGCTGAAGGGTTGGCAGGATTGGAGGAATTAACAAAGCGGCAAAAGGAGGCAGCGGTTGAATCTTAACTTTAAGGTAGGAATGGACACGACCAGTTTTAATGCTGGTCTCAAACGAATGCGCGCAGGCTTTAACAACTGGGCCAAGAGCGCGGCTTCCGGCATTGGCGGGCAGATTGCTGGCGCCATGGCATTAGAACGCGTTGTGTCGAGCGTTGGCGGGCTATACGAGGAAGCTTTCAATATTCAAAAAGAGGCAGCACAACTTGGCGTGTCCACGACCGAGCTTCAAGCGCTTGCGTATGCTGCTAGGTTGGCTGGCATAGATATTGAAGATTTGCGAGACGCAATCAATGACCTTAACACAAGGCAATATGAGGCAATAGAGGGCAGCAAAAACTTCATCGATATATTCAGCCGTTACGGAATCCATTTTGGCGATGTGCCGCAAATACGGCAACCGCTTGAACTGTTTCAAGAGTTTGCCAAGGGGATGCGTGAATCACTCTTTGATAAGGGCCAAAAGACATTCGACCTTGATGAGTTAATGAGCGACAACGGCAAGCGCATGGCTGAAGCAATCAATCAAGGCTTTGCCGAGAACCTTGACCTGTCAGTGGCAGCTTTTACGCCAGAGCAAGTTTCAGAATATGCCGCTGGGCGCCGTCAATACATGAAATCAATGGAGGAAAGCAAAACCATGGCAATTCAGTTCCTTGATTACTTAACAGACAAGATTGGCAATGTGGCTGGCACAATCTACGGGCGGTATGGCTCAGAAGCTTTAAGCGACGAACACTTGCGCGCGCAACTTGAGATTGAGTTGGCCATGAAGCAATCAAGAAACTACTTGCGCGACATTTCCAAGGGATTCACTCAATGAGTTTGCATTTCAAAGGCAGCACAAGCTTGGCGTTGAGCGTTCACGTTGAGCGCACATTTTCCGAAACTAATGGCTGGGAGTCTACCTATACATACAAAGGCCGCTATGCTGACATACTGACCGCATCCACAAGCAACTCCTATGTTGGCAACGCCACCCGCGTCAACGTGCGCCAGGAAGACGGCGGTTATGGTATTCTAGATGTCACCTTTTCCAGTATCGACAACACCATTGTTGACACGCCTTCAGTTGAGCCAGAAACAGACGTTTGGACGTTTGCGCCTTACGAGGTGCAGCGCAACGCCTGGGAACATCCCTATTTTTCAACGCTGCGCTTTGTGGCCGACCCTGGCCACGTTTCCAAGGTCATTTCCGCTGCCGAATCATACCAGAACAAAGTGCGCGGTGATATGGAGGCAGGCACCAAGGTGAGCGCCGTTTTTAAGATAGAAGAGTATATGTATGGCAGCAGCGGCGGCGGTGACACCACCGTTGGGCCAAATAACACGGCAGAGACCGACACAACTGGCGTGCCGATTGTCTATTCAACAGCAGTAAGAGACAAGACAACCGAGCTTGCGCACATGCTGGCTTATGGGCATGAGACATACAATGAAGACAAATACACATTGCGCAACACTCGCATTGTGCCAGCCAACACGCTGCTGAAGGCATCAACCTGGCGCAAGGGTTACCAGTGGACAACAAACCGAGTTGTTGACCTCATATTGACCCAGAAAATCGAGACAACCAAATACAGCATCTGCGGTGAGTTGCTTCTTGATTTTGCTGGCACCTACTGGCTGAAAAAGGCACCCACTATCACCGAGCTCTACAATGGCAAATTTGAGATTGCCAGCGAATTTATCAACATGGAGGCAGGCGAACTGCCAACAGAGTTTCACCCCATCTACTCATGAGATTCCGCCGCCTTAGTCAATTTAGCGTTCGCGGCATCTTGGATGCCATCAGGCAACTGCAAGAGGCGGTTGAATCGCTGCAACCGCGTAAGTCTGCCGGCACACTTATCACCCATTCATCAAGCGGCGTGACAGTGCGAGCAGCACGCGCCAAGGCCACTGGTGGCGGCACTACGTCCTCAAGTCAGCCATCCAGGTGGCAGTAAGTGCGACACTTTACACCATTATTATATAAGGGCTCTATGTCGGCGTTGACCGAATTTGGAGACACACCAGCCGGCGCTAATCGTGCGCCAATCTCCTGCCCTGCCTAACATTTTAGACAATCATGGCAACAGAGAAAATTTTAATCTTCGACGAAGCGGGCAACGCCAAGCGCATGAAGGTGCGGATTGCTCGTTTTCTGGACAACGAACCAGTCACCGCCAGCGACAAGGAAAACATCCGCACCACTCTGGATGTCGATGATTCATTGTCTGGAACCTTTACCACGCCCTTAAGCGTCACAAGCGCCAGTGATAGCAGTTTCACAGGCGGCGGCAAAGTCGGCATCGGGACAGTCTCGCCACCTCAAAGGCTCACTGTTCAGGGAGGTGGTGTTCAGATTGCTGGCGCAATTAGCTCGCCAGCCTCTGGCGTGTCTGCACTGCTGTTGGACTGGGTCTCCAGCAACTCCCGTTATTGGAGCCGAGGGGCTGATGCAACGACTCAGGGAACCCACAACTTCTACGTGCTAGAAAATGACGGTGGCAATCAAGTCAATGCGCTTGAGATTAACGCCTCTGGGCTGAAGCTTCCTGTCTCAGGCACAGGCATTGACTTTAGTGCCACGGGTGGCGGCTTAGGCACTGTCACTTCGAGCCTGTTTGATGATTATGAGGAGGGCGCATTCACGCCAGTCGTAGCGGACGCGGCTTCTGGGGGTAACACGGGGTCTGCGGCGACTGCTGCCGGTGAATACACTAAAGTCGGGCAAATTGTGCATTTTAGCTTGCGGTTGGAGAACATTGACACAACAGGGTTGACCGCTGGCAACACCCTATACATTCGAGGTCTGCCTTACGTTGCTGTCAACGCAACCCCAGTACCCAATTGTGCCGTTAGGACGGACAGAGTGTCTTTCGCTGACGGGATAGTCGGAGCAGTTCTGTCCAACACCAGTGCTACCTATCTCACATCAATCAGAAGCGGTCTCAGTGATTTGGGAGTACCAGTGTCGGATTATGTCAGCGGCATTGCAGACGTATACCTGAGTGGCTCCTACATAGCCGCCTAACCAATTTACCCCGTCTGGACTGACGGGATGGACCTACACCAAAACTACTATGATTGAGAAAATTACTAGCTGCGACAAAATCGAATTTGTCGCCCCATACAGTGTCCAGTGCCGCCAGCGCATCAGCTTGGTGGAGGAGGGCCAAGAACTCGCCGCAAGCTTTCATCGGATGGTGATGCACCCAGACTCAGACTGGAGCGAATGCGAAGCCAACGTCCAAGCCATCTGCAATGCAGTCTTCACAGATGCGGTCAAAGCAGACTGGGCAGCAAAGCAAGCCGCTGATGCTGCTGAGATGGCAACTGAGCCAGAATCAGTGGACACACCTGACGCACCTGATGCGTGAAGACGATGGCCGAGTCCTGGGGCGAATGGTTCAAGGTGCCAACCATTGGCGTGATTGGTTTCACGGTCACCGGCAGCACAATTGATGAGTGGCTGCGCATCGCCATTGCAATTGCAACCCTTGTCTACACTATCGCCAAGGCCGGCAGCGCGGTGATTGAATTCAAAAGAAAACGCAATGAAAAACGCAATTGAAATCGGATTTTTAGCAACGGCGCTCTTCATGTTGAGCGGTTGCGCGGCGCTAGAGCAGGCCACCGGCTGGGCTTATGAGGCCGAAGTCACAACGCAAGTTTTGCCTGATGGCACCGAGCAATCAATTACCAACTGGGTGACCAAGCCAAACGTCAAGACTGGCATCACCATTGGCGGCCAATTGGCACCGCAACCAGTTGGCAGCATTGCAAGCCAGGCAATCATTGCACTGCTTGGCATTGGTGCAGCAATACGCGGCAGGCAATGGAAAAAGGCCGCTGTGAGCGGCGTTGAGGCAGCGCAAGAGTTCAAGGCAGCGCTCAACAAAAGCAACGCTAAAGGCAAGCTGGACGGCATCTTGGGCAATCTAAAGACCCAGCAAAAGGCCGCTGGCACCTGGGGGCTCATTAAATCAATTTTAAGTAAAATCTGACACCATGGCAGCAGTCGAAATCCCAACCACATCTTTTCGCGATTTTTCAACCAGCGCATACGGCAACCAAGGGCTTGAGCTTGACGAGGTGGCCGCGTTTACCACGCTAGTCAATGGCTCAGGCAACGGCGTAAAGTTTGAGTTCGCCAGCGCCGGCTTCATGATTTTCTACAACGCCGGCGGCACAACGGTGACCTTTACCATCAAGCTTGATGAGCCTGATGAATACGATGCGCTTGGCATTACGTTTGCAGACAAGGTGATTACTGTGGCAGGCGGCGAAAAGCATTTACTGCCTGTTGATTCACGTTACCGCACCGCAAGCGATGGGATGATTTACGTTGAATGCAACACGGCGACCAACTGCAAGTTGCAGATAACCAAACGCTACACCATTGTTTGATGTTGCCTCATGGCGCTGACCTACAAGCAAGCGCCCACGGTTACCGCTGGCGCCACCATTACAAGCGGCCAATGGAATCAACTTGCCCAAGCATTCAATGACCGCCTACTTGGCGGCGTGGGTGACCCTACATATCGCTTGCACTGGTATTGGCATTCGCTCTTCCGCGTGCTACGTGCGCCCAACGGCACCAACTTCGCGCCAGAGGATGAGTGGTGGAAGATATACGCCCACGTCCAGCCAGATGAGGCAACCTTCCCAACCACCGCCGCTGGGCAACCAGAGGGCGCTTTCCTTGGCAACCCAATCAACGGCTTTGTCTTTGGCAACGGTGACGACATCAAGAGCGAGGCAGGCCGCCTAAGCTATGACAGCGCAGATGGCCAAGGCATTTTGCTGCACAATGTAAGCGGCGCGCCATCTACTGATTCGGAAAAGTGGGACATTGGCCGCTATCAACGCGGCGTGGTTGATGGCAGCAATACGACTGACTTGAGCCTGGCAACGGCGCTAGTGGCAGCCCGCTCGCATTTTAGGATGGGCTTTTTCAACTGGTTTCAACGTAGCTATGGCGGCTTCATTCCGCGCCCAGCCTACAATGGGCAATGCGCCAACTCACCCGACCTGCCTGACTATAGCCTTAAATTCACCAACACCGACACCGACACAACCTGCACTTATTCGACTTGCCCTGGTGGCACTGGTTCGGGCTCTTGCCCTGGCACATCGAGCGCGGTCTTCTCATGGTTTAAGGCGAGCAAAGATTACATACTGCTCCATTGGGATGGCAGTATTACGCGACTGCCAATCGCGTCATACATGGAAGGGCCGTATGATGGCGAATTCAATGACGCACGCTTGGCGCACCCACCAGGCGACCAACTAGCGCGAGCGCTCAACGCATTTGTTGAGCAATTCAGAGGCACAGAGGCCGAGCAAGCGGCAAGCGGCTACAAGGTCGAGGAAAAGGCTTTTGATTTCGAGGGCTTTTTAACGCGGCAGTATTACCTAGCGCCAGCGTATGGCGAAGATGATGGAACCGGCACCATTGAGGCCACCTATGAGCGGTTTGCATTCGCCAACAATACGGCAGCCGACACCTATGGCGGCCTGATGGATTCAAGCGGCAATCCTACTGCAACCACAAACTACAACATCCACAGCGGTTTTGTGCTGGCCGGTGTGTTGGCATACCGAGATTTTGGCAGCGGAGACAAGACGTTTGCGGTTGAAGTCGACGGCACTGAGCTTACCAGGCTAACCATTGCCAACGGCGACAACTCAGCCAGCGCATGGTTTGAAGTGCCAGCAGGCGGCAACGTGCGCGTCAAAAACATCGACGCAATGGGTGCGCTTGATGAGTGTTATGTTGAGATTGCCGAGCTTCTTGAATACAAGCCAGAGAATGAAGATGCCTACCTTGTGCTTCGATGCGGCAGCGCCTCCAATGTTACTTATGACGCCGAGGGCAAGGACACTAGCACGCCCAAAGATATAAGCGATGCTTACCTTCGCCATGGAATGATTTACAATGGCAACCGCTCAGACGTCCAAGACGATACAGTTGCCATCAATGCCAACCCAGTCTATCGCACAGTTGCCGAGCAAGTGCGCAAGCGCCTGCGAATGGTCGACCGTCATGGCCTAGTTGGCTATGAGGTAAGCGGCGGCAAGAGCGTGCTGTATTTTAACCGCCGAGCCTTTGGCCTATCCTACGCCGACCAGTTTGAAGACATCGCGCCCAGCCAAAGCGCGATTGCAAGCGGCGCTATCCAGGCCGGCATTGTCTACACGGTCAGCGGCGGCACAAGCATCACATATAACGGCGCCACGGTGGCCGCTGGTGCGCAGTTTACAGGCGTTCACGGCGTTGACACCTACACCAAGACCGCAGGCACTGAGACAGTGCTTGAATATGAGCTCATCCGCGAGGATGCGTCCGAGGCTGGCTACAGCAACCAGTGGTCAATGTTCATGCAAAGCATTGGCTATCAGAACAGCGAATCAAGCGCCTACAAGCCCAGCGGTTACAGTGATGTCACAGGCTGGGGCCATGACCGTTGCGCCATGTTTTCTAAAGAGTGGACCAACGTTGCTGGCGCTGGCGACCCTGTAGGCAAAGAGATTTTGCCGCACGTCACCCCCTACCCTGGCGCTTACCTGCAACGCAGCGAAAACCCCAGCGGCTACCGCTATTTGCTCAACACGCACGCCGTGCCTTTGGGTGAGGTTTACCCAGGCACAGCAGGCAGCCATTTAATTACTCAAGCCAATTACGACAATTGCGAAGACTCAGGCAACACTGATTGCATTGGCGCCAATGGTCATTACAAATCGTGCAAGGTTTACGTGCCTGACTACAAAATCACAAGCGTGCGCGATGCAGGCAGCAACCAAGTGCGCGTAGAGCTTGACCGCCGCCTTTCCTATAACGAGGACGCACCTAGCACGATTGCAGACAACGCCACAAGTCGCGCGGCATATATCGCGGCAGACAGCACAGGCAGCGCCAACGGCGGTTATCGCACCGACGAAAACGCGGTTGTTGAGTATTTGCGCACGTTCATCGACGGCAGCGCAACACAATGCGGCCAACGAATTGGCGACATGGCGCCAGATGCTGACGCTAGCAGCGGCTGGGATACAAGTGTCATCAATGGCTCGTGCATGCCGCGATTCTATTTCACGCGGTTAATTCCTTACGTCTACGAGGACAACAACGCTGATTATAACACCACCGACACGCTTGCTCGCACAGATGAGTTGACCTGGATGGAGACTATTTTGCGCGCGATTTGTGAGGGATACGTTGACGAAGACTCGACCAACACACAACGCGAATACATTGACGGCAATGGCTTGACGGCGTGCTATGACAAGCGGCTTTATGATTGGACATTTGAGCGCCTGATGTATGCGGCCAACGGCAAGCAACACTATCGCGCCTTACCCGACACGGTGCGCAGTGATGAGGTGCGCGGCTTTGGGCCGCAACCGTCAATGTTCACATACGCTGACCATTTCAATCAACTAGCGCGAGCGGTCAACAAGCTAACAAGGGCGCGGTTATATTTGCCAGTGAGTTTTCAGTTTAAACACTATGACTATGAGGCAACCACATACATCACTGCTTTCTCGAACACTTCGCCGCCTAACTGCTCAACTGGCGCCGTGTGGGCTAATGATATTGCACCGCCTCAATCCTATAGCCTGGTGTCAAATGACAGCGCTTGGCGTGATTCTGCATACCCTACAGGCAACGCCTATCAGCAATGCCGCATTGATTCGGACGCCTCTGGCAACTGCATCTTGAAATGCTACAAGAGAGACGTCCATTATCGCTTTAAACTGACCGAGGAGGCGCTCAACTCGCTGCCTGACGACCTGCGAACGCTAGTTGATACCAACACCGCCATTGGCTATGGGGCAATTGATGAGACGCAAACGCTAGTTGTCACACGCACGGCGGTGGCAAGCGGCCTTGGTTATGGCGGCAGCGGCACCAATGGTGTTGAGTCGGATTATGCGGTTGACGGTCAAAGCTACGACTGGACCAACACGCACACCCCTGGCGGCGCATCTTCCAATCTATTTGATGGCGATTGTGTAGTTACAACGGGCGGCATCCTAAGCGCAGGCGCACCACCAACAAGCGACTATGTGGACACAGATGATACAGGCAACGGCTCTTTTGCCTGGAACAAGCGCAACATCACCGCAACCGACATCCAGGCATTTGTTGAAGTGCCTTTAAGCTAATGGCAGTCACTGACCCCAGCACGTTTACCGTTACGCCTTCACTGTCCAAGGTTAGCCTTTCATGGACTAGCGCGGGCGCTAGTGGCTACCGCATCAGGCGAAAAACTGGAAGCGGCGCTTATGTGCTCATTTATGACGGCGGCAGCAGCAACTTCTTTCTGACCGACTACGTTGCAAATTTTAGCCAGGCAGGAGCGCTAATGGAGTATGATTACAAGGTGACAAGCGTTGACACAGACGGCGTCACCGAATCAACTGGAGTCGAGGACACAGCGGTCATGCCATCTTTAACCACCGCCAACGTGCAAGGCGTGGCCGTGCTTGATAGCCAACTTAAGGTAAGCGGCACTAACACCACCGTTGGCAACACCTACAGCCTGCCAACTGGCACAGTGACCATTGACGACCACGTTGAGACCATGCATGAAAACCAGTTTGGCGGCGCTGGGCAATACGATGACAGACTCTGAGCGTAGGCCACAAAAGCTGTGTTTTAAGCGCACGCCGCAAAACCCTGGCTTGAGCGCCAAGGAAAAGCCTACCATGGCCGCCATGGCCAAAAGCCTGCTCGATGCCGCTGGTCAACTGCTAAAGAAGGGCGTCAAACGCGTGAGCTCTAAAGAGCGCAAGAGACGGCTTGATATTTGCCGCCAATGCCCACACATGGAATCAAGCGGCACCAAGTATGAGCGTTGCATGAAGTGTGGTTGTGTGCTGGCCTTCAAGAGCGCCCTAGAGGCCTGGGGATGCCCTATCAACAAGTGGTAATTTATTCCAGCGCTGGGGCCACCAAGCGCGCACCGCTGGCATAGGCGTGATGGACGGCGCTTGAGTTATGCCCCAACCCCACCATGGCAAGCCGCTCTGGTATGCCCATTTCAAACGCCCTAACGGCCCAGGCATAGCGATAGGAATGCAAGGTCACGCCTTGGATGCCTAAGCGCTTGCACAAATTGCGAAAGACAGTGGCGCGGCAATTGGTGCCTTCTCGCTGGATAGTGGGCAGGATATAGCCAACTGTTCGCCCGCCAGCGGCCTCTGCCACCACTTGCAACATGGCCTTGGATAGCCTAAAGGCGGCACGGCGGCCATTCTTGTGCCTGTGATACGTCATGACGCCCTCCTTGATGGCCTCAAGGCGAAAGTCTGCCGCGTCTGCCTGAGCGGCCCCAGTTTCCCACAGAATGGTCAAATACCACCGCCACGACCTGCGCGATACGTTGAGACTCAACCTACAATGTTCCTCCCAAGTGATGGCGCGCTTAGGTATTTTGGGCGCTTTGGGCCACCATTTGGCGGCTAGGATTGGGCGGTAAATATCGCCGCACTCAAGGGCCATGTTTTGGAGGGCGTGCAGGTAGACGCGCGTCATGGCACCACCTGCGTTCAAGAGCTCCAGAAAGTCCGTTCCATCAGTGTCTTTGATGGCTTTTTGGCGGAGCTTTTTCCAGCGTAATTGCCTAAACTCCTGACACTTGCGCCAGATGGTCTGTTGCTTGCCAATGCTGCCATACAAATCAATTAAATGACCCCATGTTTTGTTGTCTGTCATCGCTTATCATCACCTGTTTTTGCACCATCATGCCGATTAGCATTTGACAAACCGTCCTATCGAAACCATTTTAATCCCCGTGCCTCGATAGCTCAATTGGTAGAGCAGTTGACTCTTAATCAATTGGTTGTAGGTTCGAGTCCTACTAATTTTTGGCTGATTTCAGCCTCTTTTCTTGCCAATTTCTGGCAAATTCTAGTTTGTCATTTCGCTAATCAATCGCTCCAATTGCTGGTGCGTTTTTCTCAGTTCAACCGCTGCTTGCCCTTCCCTGCCCTGCTCCATTGCCACGCGCTCAAGGGCGTCGACTGACTGCCGCACATTGGCCAACTGTTTGGCCAGGTATGCTGGTCCATGGTCATCAATCTTATTCACATTCTCCATGGTTGGACGGTTTTTGTCTTACCCCTACTGCATAAAATGACAGTATGATTATTTCGATTTCCGAGAACGCTTGGGCGCAACTGGAGGCGCTGGCGGCGGCTCAGGAAACAACGGTTGAATATCTTGCAACTGACCTAATCCGCTCCGCTTGGCGTGCTCTTGAGCAATCAAGATTTCAAGCACCTGGGTTGGACTACGACGAGTTGCGGTTGCCAAATCAGCAAGCATCGCCTCAACGTCATCAATGATGGCGAAGGTTTTGCGCACTCTATTTGTTGCTCGCTGATTAGGCATCTAAAACACTTGTAACAAAGTGATAACATTTTTCAACAAAATTATCTTGCGGTAGTCGCACACCTTGCGTATGTTGTTCTCATAACACATGACACCCATGACAATTTTCATCACTCTCACGACACTTTTGGCAACCTGCGCGGCTGCTGGCTACCTAGCGACAACCCCAGACGGCAAAGAAGCCTGTAATGGCTCCAACCACAACGCCCGCCGTTGATTCACATGCCCATTGCGCACCAACAAGGATGCAACGCCTCTGGGGCGCTAGGTAAC
>Ga0196901_1001154_pt1 | contig 13473 bp, 14 predicted proteins | sample CB_VirMetaG_FD_169099 | JGI IMG/M metagenome (GOLD analysis project Ga0196901, IMG submission 169099) | Freshwater to marine saline gradient viral communities from Chesapeake Bay - CB_1504_1 Viral MetaG (v3) (version 3) | ecosystem: Environmental > Aquatic > Marine > Coastal | place: USA... | reverse complement strand
GGTGTAGTTCAGCGGGCGCGCCACAAAGGTCAGCGACACGATCTCCTCGGTCACGCGCTCCGGCACACCCACCAGCCGCCCGAAGAACAGCGGCGTGACCGTGGTGCCATCATCATGCGACAGCCAGGCCCACCGCGACCGGGCCACGCCCAGAAGGCCGACGCGCGGGTTCAGTATCTCAATCGACAGGCTGGCAAAGTCGCCCTCGGAATGGTCAACCGTGAAGCTGAAGACCGATTCATCCTCGCGCTGGAACGCCGCCGAGAATGTGCTGTCGGTGCTATCGACCCATGCAAAATAGATCATGCCTCCTCAAGCTCCAGCGTCCACGATGTCACCGCACCCAATTCGTCCAGCACCTCGCCAAAGGTCACGATCCGCATGGAAAGTTGCGGGCGGTAAAAGGTGAAGTCGCCATCGGTGCGGCTCGATCCGCTTACAACGGTGCGCGCGGGTGTTCCGCCGCTGGTGACATAAGACAACTCCACAGCGCAGGCGACCGTCACCAGTTGCCCCGGCCATACCCCGTCAATCGCGGGGACGTTCATATCCTCGCAGGAAATCACAGACCGATACTTGCGGAACTCTGGCGCGCTGACATCGACCAAGGCACCATTAACCGTGCGGCGCATCGAGGAGGACTGCGGAATCGGATCAAGCGTCTGCTGGATGCCCCGCGCTGAATATGGCGTCAGCCCGAAGCCGGTTATTGTAAGCACGGTTTCCGGCATTTAGCCCACCCATCCCGGTTTGCGGCCAGCCGATTTAAGGCGGCGGTTTGTGGCGTAGCGGCTCAAGTCTTCGGCGGTCTTCTCGGAGGCGGTCAGGCCCTCGAATGTCCGCCCGTCGATGGTCAGACTGATCGGGCGACCCTGCGCCTGTGCCGGGATTGCGACCATGCCGCCGTCAGCGAAGCGCGGGATCTGGTATTGCATCCCGTGGGTCAGGCTGTCGACGATCCCGCCCACGTTGAAGCGCGGCATCTGGGGAGCGCTGACCAGACCGCCGGTCGCGAACTTTGGCATCTTGAACCGCATCGAGTTGATCGCGGACAGCAGCGACGGGCCATACTTCCGCACGGCTGCTGCGCGCACCACGAATTCGCCGTTGGACAGGCGCGCCATGATGCTATCGCTGGTGCCCGTGCCGGGACCACTGACCATGCCGCCAGAGGCCCGCCGCACTGTCGGCTCATCGCCGCCATCACCGCCCCCTGCAATCGAACGCAATCCTGACTTCGCGGCCTCCACAATGCTCTTGATCCGGTTCCAGACCCGCTCGATCCGGCTGGCCAGCCCGTCGAACAGACCGCCGATGAAATCCACCGCGCCCTTGAACCCGTCACGCAGGAAGCCGAAGACAGCGCGCGCGCCCGCCATGATCGCTTCCCAGACCCTATTTAGGTTGGCGTTCAGGTTGACGAAGATCGTGGCAATCCCGGCCAGTTGCGTCTGGGCGGAAGTTGCGATGCTGGCCCAGACCGCGCTGGCGGCTTCTGCCAGTCCTGTGATCGCGTTGACGGCTGTGGTGCGGACATTCTCCCAGATCGCGCCCGCTGCCGTGGCAATGCCCTGCAACGCCTCGGAGATCGCATTCACTGCGGTGATGAAGACCGAACTGAGGAACTCGCCCGCGCCAGTGAACGCCGCCTTGATCCCGTCGATTGCGACCTGCGCGCCTTGCTGGATGGTGGCCCAGACCTCGGCGATCAGGTTGGCGGCAGCGTTGAACTGTTCCGCGATGAAATTCCCGACGGTTGCGAACAGGTTGGAGAAGAAGGCGGGCGCGGCGTTCCAAACTTGCTTGATGAATTCCCAAGCGATGCGCCCGCCTTCTTTCACCGCGTCCCAGTTGCGATAGATCACCAGCGCAACACCCGCCAGCGCCGCGATCAAAAGACCGGGAAGGCCAAGAACAGCCAACAGCGCAGCGCCGACGCCTTTAATCGCGCCCGTCAACAGAGCGAAGGCCGCGCCGGATTGCGTGATCAGGGCAATAAAGCCGAAGGCGCTTTTCAGGGCCACAAAGACAGTGGACACCACGCCCACCGCAGCGGCCAGAACCCCGAACAGGCCCACCAGTTTGGCAATGGCCGCAGCGATCAGGATCTGCTGGCCCGTGAAGTCAGTCCCGAAAACCTTGTTAAACCCTTCTGCGACTGTATCGGCGGCATCGAGGAGCAAGCGAAACGCAGGGATGATGATTTCCTTGACGGCCTTTTCAATCGCGATGGAGAATTTCAGATATTGAACAGTTGCCTTTAGAACCCAGATACTGCGGACATCGGAGTCCCGCCCCTGAACCACAGCCACGAAATCCTCGATCAGCGGCAGCGCCTTGGCGATCCCACGCTCGACGAAATCGGTGATTGCGATCCGGTTTTCCTCGATCAACTTTTGAAGCGCGCGCGCCGCCTGCGTGATCGTGGGCGCGAACAGCAGGCCGATCTGGGCACGGGTGCCGGTGACGCCATCGCTCAGAGCCTCCAGCGCGTCATTCATGCCTTCCGCGATTACAGCCTGTTCCCGCGTGAAGACCACGCCCAGACGGGTCGCCTCGTCGCCAAGATCCCTGATGCCTTCCGAGCCGCCGTTCAGCAGTGGCAACAGCCGCGCACCGGCCCGCCCGAACAACTCGGTGGCAATCGCTGATTTCTGCGCGCCATCGGGCAACGTGGCGAAGCGGTCGGCCAACTCTTTCATCAGTTGTTCGGTCGGCTTGATCTGCCCAGCCGCATCGCGGATGGAGATGCCTAGTTCTTGGAACTTCGCAACAGCGGGTTTGTTGCCGTCAGCAGCCTTGCCGATCTCTTGGTTCAGGCGGGTAATCGCGGTAGCGAAGGTGCCCGCATCCACGCCGGACATTTTTGCAGCGAAGGACAGCCGCCCATATTCGTCAGTCGCCAAGCCAAGCGCCTGCGCCTGTTTCGTCGCTGAATCCGCCAGATCGGTGCCGGACTTTGCCAGAGCCACGACACCCGCCGCAGCACCGACAGCAGCGGCGCCCGCAATGCCCAAGCGCTTGCCGACCGTGGACAGCGACCCGCCGAGATCGGAAAACGATTTTCCGACTTTGCCAAGGTCTTTCGACAGCTTGGCAGCGGCTGCGCGAATATCGACAAAAGCGGCTTCACCATTCTTGCCGATCTTGCGCAATTCGTCCGAAATGCCTTTGCCGCCTTCAAGGGCGATGCGCTGGTATATTGTGCGGGCCATCAGTCAGCTTTCAAAAAGCGCAGGTAAAGCTGCGGCAGTTGCGCGGCGGCGTCTTCGACCGCCTTGGTCACGTTGAACTTCTTCTGGATCTTCACCGTGTCGATCCCCACGAAGATCGGCACCGCGACCGTGATCCCTGCACCAGCGGCCCCCCGGCGCAGCGCGGCCAGCGTGGGCTTGTAGGGCGCGCCCCGTGCCGCTGCGGTCTTGCTCACCGACATCTGCGCGGCGAGGATTTTCTTGCCGCCCTTGTTCGGCAGCGGGAACAGCGGCGCGACTCCGGCGATAAAGTTCTCCGGCGTCATCCGCTTCCGGTTGACCTTTTTCGGGCTGCTCGACAGCGGCACCCACAGCGTCGGCTTGCCGCGCACCGTGGCCCCGCTCTCGAAAACATCCGCATAGGGTATCTTGTGGTAGATAGCCGCCGCCGTTCGCAGGCTTTCGCCGCGCTTGGGGTAAACATCCGCGCGCAAGGTGTTCTGCCATCGTTTTGAGAAACCCGCGTCTGCAATGCTCTGACGGGCCTCGACCTTGGCAAAGTCAGCAGCCTTGCGGATTGCTGACGTTCCGGCCTCCGCGATTGGCGTAGAGATTGCAGCCATTGCGTCCGAAAACTCGCCTTTCTTGGAGGTGAATTTCAGGCCGAAGGTCATGGCTTTTGCAAATCCCGTATTTGTTTCTTTAGTTCTTTCGGATCACCGCGCGATGCGGACGCCATCATCGACATGTCCCGCGCCGCCTCTTGCTTGTGGCGTTTGGCGGCGAAGTTGTGGAATCCGGCGATCTGGCGCGGGGTATAATCCCACGCGCCATGATGTCCCCAAGCGATCAGGGCTTCGATTGCTTGGGCGAGTTCGTAGCCGGGGCCGAAAGCGATGCTGCGCCGCCGAGGGCGCTTCCCATCCCCGTCAGCTTTTCGACCAAAGGGCCAGCACCATTTGGCAGCGTGATCCGCAGGATTGCGGCCAGCAGATCGGCCTGCTCCTCCAGCAAGAGGCTCGCGGCCATGCGCTCGTGATCCGGCTCGCCGGGGTGCCCGGTGCCTGCCGCGATGATCGCGCCGACAGCATCGCCGCCGATCTCCATAAGCCGCTCGATTGTGACCTCGCGGCCCACCATCATTTCGCGGATTTCGGGGAAGCGCGCCATGATATGCGCGATGCCCTTGGCCGACACGCCCGTCACGGGAACGTCGATCCCCCTGACCAAGACAGTCTCGGTCAGGGGTGCGATGTCAAGAAGCGAAGCCATCAGACGCTGTTCGCATCGCGGATAGTGAGGGTGCCGAAGTCGCCCGCACCATCGGCCAGAACTTCGCCGGTGATCTCGATGGAACCGAATTCATCCGAGATAAAGTTCAGCGAACCCTCTGGCGAGAAGGACACGTTCAGGAACTCGGCATCGACCTGCTGGCCGACCTCGTTGGTGCCCGTGACCCGCAGGACGCCGGTGGTTTCATTGGTAGCCAGCATTGCGACAACCTGATCGCCTGCGGTGTTGCTGGTGATCGTGCCCGCAACAGCCAGAGCGAGGTTTTCGGCGGTGACTTCATCCATCACCATACGAATAGTGCCGGAGCGTTCCACGATGACCGACAGCACCTTTTGGCGAACGCCTTGACGGTTGCTGAAATAGTCCAGCTTTTCAATCGCCGGGGTGAATTCCAGTTCGGAAACCTCGCCAACGTCACGGGGTGCAGTTGCGCCGGTTGCTTGGAAGGTCACGATACCTTTACCAATCCAAAGGTTGCCGACTGATGGGGAAACAGGCATGAGAGCCTCCTTGCGTTATAGGGTGTTTGGGTTGAATGGATATTGGAAGGACAGGCTCACGCCCATTTCGCCTTCCATCGACCGACCGCGCGCCAATCCGGTCGCGCAGCCCTCATACCGGATCGAGCCATTCGCCCCGGTAATCGTTCGCAGTGTCGCGTCAGTCAGCACGGCCTTAAGCAGTGCATCCCGCAGCGCGTTTAGATCAGTGCCCACCGTTGCGGGCAGTCCGGTCGTCAGAATGTAGACCTCTGGGGTCATGCTGATGATCTGCGGACCAGCAGCCCCTGCCCGCTTGGGTTCGCCTTCATTGGCAACCTCGTCAGCGTCCCAGATGATGACCGCAGGCTTTTGCCGATCTGTGATTTCGTCCCTGTTGCGGGCGCATAGCACCACGCCGGGGATGGTCGCGCAGACTGCCACCAGCCGCGCCAGAATGTCCTCGCGCTGGCTCATGTTGCACTCATCAGGATCAGCCAGATTTGACCGTCAGCGGCACCGAACGGGGTGGGCCTTTCCATCGCCGCCTTGATCTGCCACGTCGCGCCATTAAGCGTGATCGTGCCTTCCTCAATGTCGGCCAGATCCAGCCCCGCCAAAGATGCCGCGCGGATTGCGACGACAGGCCGAACGCTGATCACGCCGACATTCAAATCCTCGACCTCAACCCCTTTGGTCCGGTCGATTGCCACCACGTCAAGGGACTGCGCCGCGCCATAGGTGATCACCGCAGGAACGCCAAAGATGTCAAAGATCGGCAGGTTAACTAAGCTGTCAAAAGTCATCACGGCCTCGCAATCGCGATAAGATCGCGCCCGTTGTTTTCGATCACGTCCACAAGCTGCCACTTGGCCTCAAGCTGACGCCGCCACCATTCGCCGCCCTGCACTGTCAGGTGCAGCCGCGACTTGATCAGCGCGCCCATTTTGTCGGGGCGGGTTGCTATCCTAAAGTATACCGGCCCGGTGATCCGCTCACGGATGCCCGCCAGAACCGCGCCCACCTTTTCGGGCGGGATGTGTTCCATCACGTCGCAGCAATAGCCCACGTCAGCCTCGACGCAGGGCATATCCCAGAGGCAGGCGGACAGATAAGGGACATCGGTTTCAAGCGCGTTGTCTGCGAAATCCAGCGCCAAGACGTGCAAGCCCTTGTCTTGGAACCATGCCGTCGCGCGGCCAGTGCCTGCGCCAAAGTCAATAAGCGATTGCCCCGCCGCCATCTGGCAAACAGCGAAAGCCCGTTCGGCTTCCATCATGCCGGGGGAAATCTTGCGATATTCGGCCCGCTCCCAGATCCGGCGATATTTGTCCGCTTCAATCGCTGCCAGATCATCCACAGTCAGCAACTCCTCAAGATCAACGGTCGGAAAGCACCGCAAGGCGCTGCGCGGGGTGGCGTTCAACACCAGCACACCTTCGGCCTCCAATTCGGGGGCCATGAATTCCAGCGCAGGAATGAAGCGGTCGCGGTGGGCGTTAGGAAGGGGCGGCGCTTTGTGGTCGTCGTGATAGTTGCCGCCGCGCATGTCGAAACCCATCAGCACAATCACCCGCGCGCCCATCAGGTAAGCAAGGTTAATTGCGGACGATCCGCCGCAATGCCCCGCCACGCGGTCAGGACGCCGCGACAGGGCGATCTTGGGGTCGTGGGTTATACGGACTAGGCGGGGATCAGAAGGCGGCACAGCGGCCCGTGAGACGATCCAGTCGCCTTTGAATTCGTGCAGCCGGTCCTTGTTCCAGCCGAACCATCGCGGCCAGCCATCCGCGAAAAAAAGGACATCCGCCCAAGGTGCGAGATCAAGCCCCGCATTGTTGACCGCGATCACGGCACCACGGCCCCGGATGCGGTCGACATCCTCGGCGGTGAGGGAGGGGCCACCGCCGAGGATGAACGCGGCCCGACCGACAAAGCGGTCAGCCGGAGCGCGCCAAGTCATCAGCCGATTTTTACGTTGCCGAAAACAAGACCGGCGGTTGACGCGACGGCTTCCCAAGCGACACCGATCAGGGTGTTGTCGGTCGAAACCGTTGTTGCTTCGCCGGGGGTTGCGTCCCAATAGATTGGAGCGCCGAAGGTCCACGCTTGCGAGTCGGTCTTTGGCAACTCGAATACGCCCTCGGTAACAATCGCAACATCAGCACCGCTTGCAGCGTCTGCTTGTGCGATGCCAACCACCGAACCGACAATGACAACATCGCCGCTTGACACGGCTGCGGGTGCGGGGATCGTCGCAACGTCCCCGGATTGAATGTAGTTTTTCATTTCATGTCTCCATAGACAAAGGGGGGGAAGACCGGGGCCGAAACCCCGGTCAGATCATTATGCGCCAGCGTTCTTGTAGAGCGCGCGGTGATCCAGAGGGGCGACACCAGCGTCGATGCGGACCTTCATTTCCACACCGTCCGACGTCCAAGCGGTCTGCTCCTCGATGAACGGAGCTTCCACACCGTCGAGATAGGCCACTTCGATAGTGTCAAAGGCATTGGCATCGCCTGCCAGATACCAAGCAGTTGCCGATGCCGCATCGAGGCGACCATCAACGATGAGTTGCGCCATGCCCTGCACCGGGTTGGACGCCTGACCTTTGGAGGTGGTCGGGTCAACGGCAGAGTTCAGAAGCTGCGAAGATGCAGTCTCCAGTGCCGCAGGCACGATCATGTAGCGCGGGCTGATGTTCAGCGAGGGACCGTCCGCCGCTTCCTTCTGGGTCCGCATTGCAGCGCGGGCCAGACCAAGCGATGTGACCGAGGGAGCCGCAGCCGAGCCTGCAAGGTTGTTATGACCGGCTGCGAACAGCGCAACGCCATCAGACATCAGCGGGTTGCCCGTCAGGATGCCATAGACCAGATTGCCGATTGTGCGGCGCGCCGCGCGGCCCATGCGACGGGGCAGCAGGCCGAGGATCGACAGATCATCGTTGATGATGGCCTGACGGCTGATCCGCAGCATCTTGCCATAGGTGGCCAGCGTGATCGCCTCGCCACGGTCGCCCACGGTGCCGAAGGTATAATCCGCGCCCTCGATCACTTCCGGCAGCGTGTTGAACAGACCCGCACCCACGCGCTTGGTGGCTTTGAAGTCGGTCAGGACGCCCTTGCGGGTCCAAAGCGGGAATGTTTCCTCGGCTTCGTCCCAGCCTGCCAGCGCAGCCTTGCCCATCACGTTGGACAGGATTTCGGCAAAGTCGCTGGTGGTGTGGGTGCCTGCCATCGTGAACGCGCGGCCCACCATGTCACGGCGGTCGGTGAAGGTCAGGCGGTCGCCGGACATCGAGATCGACTCGCGGGCCAGTTCGGACAGCGACAGCGAGGAGAACTCATTGCGCTCGCCTGTGGCCAAGCCGACTTTGGACATCAGCGCAAGGGTTGCGCCTTGCTTGAACTTGTCGCGACCATCGGCGGTGATGCGCGCGGTCTGGACCATTTCGGGTTTAGTTTCCATATCCGCAATCTCCTTGCGCTTGTTCAAAATCGTATCAAGTGCGGCTTCTTCCGAAGAACCGTTCTCGATCATTTCATGCGCCATCGCCACGGGCAGGCCCGCCAGCGAGGTGGCATCCAGAATCCGGCGGACGCGGGTGCGCTCGCGGATCGTGTCGTTCTGGGCCACAGGCTGCGGGGCAGCTTCGGGCGCAGGGGTTTCAACAGCGGCCACGGCCTCTGCCACAACGGCGGGAACCTCCGCCGGGATTTCGGAGGTTTTCTCCGTCATGGTCGTCTCCTTTGGTTTGCGGGGCATTCCCGCGATCATGGCCACAGCGGCCATCTGACTGGGCGCAGTGCCCAGATCCTGACACCCGCGCAAAAGGTCGGCGGGTGCGTTTGCGTAAATCCGATAATCGAAGGCTGCGGCGGCGGCTGCGCTCGCCTGATCGTCGTAAGCTGTAGCAAATCCGAAGATCACCGCCTGCTCACCATCAAACAGGGTTTCATCACGCATAATGTCCCGCGCTTGGTCGCGGGTAATCCCTGCGCGCTTGGCATAGACATCGGCATAAGCGCCACTGATCACCCGAAGCTGACTGGCCAACTTCATGTGATCGCCTTCGGTGCCGCGTCCTTCGGTGAACGGCTGCGCGGGATCGTGGATCAGCATCCAAGAACCAAGCCGCATTGTGATTTTGTCTCCAGCCATCGCGATCAGCGAGGCGGCAGAGGCTGCAACCCCGTCAACAATAACCTCAACTTCGCCGGGGTAGTCCTTGAGCATCGTGTAAATCGCCTGCCCCTCAGTCGCGATGCCGCCACCGCTATTGATGCGAACAGTCAACGGCCCGTCCTTGCCCTCAATCTGGGCGCGAACCTGTGCAGCGGTGAAATACTCCTCATCCCAAAAGGACGCGCCGACCGTGCCGTAAAGTGTGATCTCATTCATCGGGGGTTATCTCCTCCTGCTCAAAAACAGACGTTTCAAAGCGCAAGCCAAGCTGCTTTTCCTCATCCGCGTCTTTCTTGATTTCTTCGATCACGCGCTCCGGGTCGTAGCCCATTTCGCGAATGACACTTGACCGGCTGGCAAGGCCAAGGCTGACCTTCTTACCAAGCGCGGGGATCTCGCGCGTCGGGTCGACAAGGATGCGATGCGGCGGCACCCATTCCAGCTTTACGCCGGGGATGAAACGCTGATTGATCAGCATCCAATCATCCACAACCCACTTGCCAATCGGCTGCAACATTTGCGGGACCAGCATAGTCCACTGCCAAGTGGAGATGTTGCGATCCATTTCCATCCGGCCCATGCGCGCCGAGGAGAAATTCACATTGGACAGGTCGCCCGTCAAAGCCTCATAGGTCACGCCCAGACCTGCAGCGACCGCGCGAAGGACGCTGCGGGTAAATTCGTCGTAGCTTTCCACGCCGGGAGGGGATGCAAAGCGGATGTCTTCGCCGGGTGCGAGTTGCTGTATGCGACCGGGGATAAGGCTTTGGGAAAGACCAGTCGCGTCACCATCCAGCGGGTCGCCGTCCAAGCTGACGCGAAAGGCTGCAAAGCAAGCCGCGATCTTCTGGCGCATAAGTTGCGCGTCCTGATGGTCTGCCATGTCCTGCAAGTTCATTGCAATCGGGGCAAACCATGAAACGCCGCGCTTCTGCCCCGGCCTGTCCTGCCTGAAAATGTGCAAGATGTTGCTTGCGTCTACGCGGCTAGATTCCCTTGAACTCCGATACCCATAATTTCCGGGGTGATCTTTGTGCAAATAGTATGCAACGCGCTTGCCGATTTCGTTGAATTCAATGCCCTCAATGACTTCATTGCCATTCCGAAGGCGTCCGCTCATGGTTGTGTCAAGGTAATCAGGCTCTAACACTTCCAACTGAAAAGGCAGTGCCAGACCATCACCCCGGCGGCGCATCCGGCGGCGGATTATAACCTCGCCGCTGTCAACGATTGTATTCATTGCCAGACGCTGCAATCCGTAAAGATTGTTGCGCCCAGATGCGTCGATTGAAGTTGTGTCAAGGTGGTCTTCTATCACCGACAACAGTGCATCGCGTGTCGCTTTGTCTTTGGTGACGACTTTGGGAATGATACCGTCGCCCACCACATTGTTCACGATGACCTGCTGACCGCGAACCGCAAAGGCGGTGTTGCGGATCATATCGCGCGCAACAAAAGAAAGGCGCGCGCGCTGACCCGCAGCCGCTGCGTCTGCGTCAGATGCAGTCGGATTCCAAGACTTGCCCCGTGCGCCGGGTGTCGCCGCGTCATAACGTGCCGTTGCGCCGGTCAGAACCGAAAGCGCCATGCGGTTCCTTGCCCGCTGCAATGCCGCGCCGGGGGCAACGACACTAAGGGCGCGATCTAAAAAGTTCATCAGATGCCCTTGCTATATGTCGGGTTTGAATAGCTGGGGCGCGATGTCGCGATCTGCCGCTCCATAACGGAAATCACCTGCAACATTTCGGAAGTGCTGGCATAGACCACCGTGTTGCCGTCCGTGGTGACAGACTTGATGCCCTTGGCGACTGCCGCCTTTAGCGCGGTCAGTTGTTCTTGCGTGTAGCTCATAGCCAACTCCCGCCCGTGCCCAGCCAATCTTCGGCAGGCTCTTGTTTAGTTGCTGATCGCTGCACCGGGGTCGCCGGTCGCGCCGATCTGCGAATGCTTTTCAGTGCCGCCAGCGCGTAAACGCGGCAGTCCAGCGCCTCATTGCGCTTGCCCTTGGTCAGTTGCCAAACCGTGTAAGGTCGGCCTTCCTTGAACCGCGTGACGCGCTGCTCTGCCGTCACCTGATCAATCCAGTTGCCATCGTATCCGGTCGCCGGATCGGCAGGCAGGTTGCAATAACCCGGCCCCGGATCTTCAATCTGGAACCGTGCGAATGTCGTATCCTTGGCGGTATCAACGCCCACCATGTAGACAAAATCGCGGGTCTTTGACGACTTGGACGCCCGCAGCGGCCAGATTGGTTTCCCCTGCCCGCCGAAGCCCTTGATTGCGTGAACCTTGCGCCGAAACCTTTCCCGCGCGAATTTCAAAACCGCGTCTGCGTGATGCCCGCCGCTGTCGATGCAAGCCGCCTGCACCCGGATCGTGCGCCCGTTTTCGGTGCGGTATGTATCCAAAAGTATAGCGTCCAGATCTTCCCAGACGGTTTTCTGCGCCGGGTCGCCATAAATGACGTGATAGGCAATGCCCCAGCTTTGCTCATCATCACCCCAGCCGACGATCTCGACCTCTAGCCGGTCGTCCTGCGTATCAATCCCCGCCGTTGCGATGTGAACGCCGTTCGGCAGATCGTCCGGGCCATAGTTTGAACGCAGCCGATCAAGCGCAGCCGCGTCAACCGTTTCGCCCCGGTCCTCCCAAGTGTCGCCAAGCGCCGTGTTTACCCATGTGCGCAACCGCTCCGGGTCGGCCTTTGACGCCACGAAATCCTCGGCGGTTTCACCCAGCTTGCGCCACGGGCTGTAAAGCTCCGAAAGATGGAACCCCGCCACGCCGTTGAATTCGTCTTGCGCTTCCCACCGGCCATTCCGCACCGCTGCCCACCGTTGCGGGTCAGACCAGAGCGATCCGCACTCGACACAGCAATATTCAGCAGATGCGGGCTTGCCTTCAACCCATCGCACCTGTGACCAGATCAGCCTTTGCTCATGTTCGCAGTCAGGGCACGGCACCAGATAGATCCGCCGGTCGCTTTCCTGATACGCCTTTTCGATCCGGCTCTGCCCCTTCACCGTGGGCGTGGAAACCAAAACGATCTTGCGGTTCCAGAATGTCGTTGTCCGCTTGCGCGCCAGCGATACCGGATCGCCTTCCGTTCCTGCGCTGATCGGGTAGCGGTCCACCTCGTCGGCCAGCAGCACCCGGATCGGACGCGATGCCAGAGACGCCGCCGAATTCGCACCCGCGATTGTGATGTGACCGCCGGGGAATGTCTTATGCAGAAGCGTGTTGCCGCTGTCCCTTGCCCGCGCGTCCTGCACCTTGCCCTTGAGCGCCGGGGTATCCCGCAACATCGGGGCCAAGCGGTCCTTACTAAACGCCTGCCCCATTTCAAGCGTCGGCTGCAAAGCCAGCACCGGGGCCGGGTCTTGGTCAACGTAATAGCCAAGGACGTTCAGGATCGTCTCGGTCTTGCCCACCTGTGCGGAACTCATGACCACAACCGTGTGAACCGCCGGGTTTGACACCGCGTCCATGATGCCGCGCTGATACTCCGCCCGCGCCGTTTCCCAGATCCCCGGCTCTGCCGATGCCTCTGGACTCAAGCGCCGTTTGGAATCCGCCCACTCGCTGATTGATAGATCAGGCGGTGCCCTCAGTATCCTCCACCAAGTTGACATGATCGCCGCAGATGTCAGCGATTGACGTGTCTGCAAGCTCGTTGAGTGCGTCATAAACGGCCCTTCGGATGGTGCCTTCCACTTCTGCGGGGTTTTCCTCTGCCGCGACCAATGGCGCGACCTTGGAAGGGATGCCGATCATCCGCGCCCGCACCCTCGCGAAAGCGCCGGTCACAGCCGCGTCAACATCCTCGCGCAGTAGCATTTGACCCGACAGGCGTTCGGCCTCGAATTGCGCAATGTCCGCCTTAGCCTTCATCAGCCGCGCGCGGTCGTCCCCGTCCTCGCCCACGTCACCGTTAATGGCGCGGTCGCGCAGATATTTGATGTAACCCTGCACCACCGGCACAAGCTCATATTGCCCGCGTTCCCCCTTGGGAATGTGGCCTTCGGCGGCGAGTTGTTGCACCCGCCGATCTGTCAGCATCAGCAGTTTTGATATTGTCTTAAGCGGGTAGCTGGTCGGGTTTGCCATTATGCAAACCGCGCCCAGCGGTCATGCCTCGCGACCGCCCTGATACCTGCAGGCTGGCTTCCGACAATCATTTGTCACCTTTCGCGATATTGAGACTTGCTATCATCGCAAATTTGCGATAGTTATGGGGCATAGCAAAGGAGACCACGCCATGACCCCTAAAACCCCGCTTCGCTTCATGATTCTTGCCGCCTTCCGCGAAAGCGCAAAGGACA
>Ga0196901_1001152_pt1 | contig 13482 bp, 26 predicted proteins | sample CB_VirMetaG_FD_169099 | JGI IMG/M metagenome (GOLD analysis project Ga0196901, IMG submission 169099) | Freshwater to marine saline gradient viral communities from Chesapeake Bay - CB_1504_1 Viral MetaG (v3) (version 3) | ecosystem: Environmental > Aquatic > Marine > Coastal | place: USA... | reverse complement strand
GCTCATTGTTCATTTTCCCACCAGTTAATCAGTGTGTAGAAACCAGAACTTAGAATGCTGCCATCAGCTGGCCCACCTTCCACAAAGTTTTGCAGTTCACTAACTTGTTCTTTGGTGAGCTCGCCTACTTCGTCAACACCGTAGTGTTCAAACACATACTGTTCAACAGTTTCATCAATGTCGCGCAGAATGTTTTCTTCCCACTTGTGCATACGTGGCCACTCGAACACGGTTTCTTCCAGCGGATCCATTTGTGCTTGCTTGGCTTCTGGACTCAGTGTTTCAAATTCAGTAGCACTCATTACAGTTCCTCCGCAATCCCTAGGATTTCTGCTGCAATAAGTAAAATACCAGCAGCAAGTACTTCACCAAGTAACAATGCAATACCTGCGCCGATGCGCACTCCGCTTTTAACAAGACTAATATAAAAGTGTTTCTTACTTACGTCAACTGGTTCCATTACTCATCCTCTAGTTCGTCAAAATATTGTTCAAAAATACCTTCGCCCCATTCGCGATTAAGTTCCCAGTGTTCATCTTCAGTTTGACCATTGTCTGGATCATAGAATCCACGCAAGCGATCAGCAAAGTGATCAGCCAGCTCGTCTACCTCTGCGTCTGGATATACTTCTAACAGTTCCGCACACAAGTCCGCCGTGGTGTCATTGCCTTCACAAACTTCTGCCAGTAAGTCACGATCAATCACGGCATGCTCCCGGTTGTAGTGCTTCTGGTTTTACAGTAGCGCAAATGGTATCGCGTACTTGATCTTCGTAACCAAACGGCATGTTGTAGTTCCACCAACGGTGTAGCACGAATCCACCAGCAATGACTGTGATCAACACTACTGCAAGTACAATTGTTGTAATTACGTCTTTCATTCGTCAACTCCTTCTAGTTCGCCATCATCTTTTACTAACCACATATAAAAACTTGAGCTCTTGCCTACAGTATCGTAGTTGTCAAACAAACTGTCAATATCTTGATCGTCGTATTCAACATTACCGCACAGAGGCCAACCTTCGATGTCGTTGTAGTAGAACTTAAACTTGGTAGGATCAAACGGGCTAGTAAGCTCTAGCTCTCCGCCCATAAATGTACCTTTTTCTAGACTTTGTCCATAGAACACAACAGTGCCAGGTGCTTCAAAATGAGCAAAATATTCTTCTGATTCAATAACTGTAATTTCATCTTCGTCTAAGTCTGCAGGATCCAATCGATGATCCCAAACTTCTTCGCCGTTTTCGTCATACACAGTAATATGGCAAGAACCGGACATTTCTACACCCGATTCGTGTAAGATATGATCACAGTCATGCCACTCGCCTGGCGTAAACGGTTGCACATCTTCAGGTACTTCGGTTTCGTTGTCCCAATCATATGCGTATTCGTCTAGGTCAATTTGGTTTTCTTTGAAATAATCATAAACCTTACGATCTACACGACCCATTACAACTTCACCACCGTATCCCCACAAGCTAAACGTGTAGGTGCGAGGTGTAAATTTTAGATGCTCAACTAGAGCTTCTTGTTCTTCTACTGTAGCCATTATATTTCCTTTTGTTTTTTCATAAATTCAAACATAGACATTTCATGTTCATCAAAATTAATTTTATACCCTAAACTTTCATTTAATAGTGCAATATCACGCGAATGCTTGATTGGGCTCCCGGACATACGGTATATGTTTTGGTATTTTAATATCTGGTTTTCCGAAAGTTGGCGTCTCTCGCTTACCTTTGGTAATAGACTATACTGCTCTTCTTTGTTGTTTGTTCCCATTACTAACATATTGTCGATACGGTTATCATACTCAAACCCGTATTGATCTCTCATTAAGATAAGTTCATTAAACAATTGATCATGATTCATATGATAAAGTTCTGTGCCATAAATTGAACCCACTCTAGAATAGTGTTTGGCTTTACCAAAAGAATGGTACGCTTTTCTGTCGATATAAACGTTTGAAGGCAAATATCTAGAATCAAAACGAACTTGTATCAGCTTTTCAAGACGTTCTGCCCACTGTTTATAAGTTGTTGTAATTACTGCAAGAAGACGAGCATCAGAAAGTTGTTGGTAAATTCTCAATCGATCATACAATCCGTTGTTACCAGAAAACATGCCAACTTTTAGTAATCCATCCCATTGGCGAGATCCATCGGATTTAAATGATCTCACCTTAACGAAATAAACGCCCTGCGACATGTTTTTGTATCGATTAGCGTGTCTTCTAAAAGGACACAGTCCTGCTGAAAATTCTTTTAGTTGTTCCAGCTCTTCCATATTATGCTCCTATGTGATTAATTACATGCTCCTGCATAATTGAATACAGTGATTATAGCACTGACTACAAGTACAGTCAATACTAGATCAAAGGCCTTCATCCAAGTCTTGTATTCTGGATGATTCCAACGTGAGAGAAACCACTTCATATTTGTCGTCTCCTTGTAGAGTTTGGTAACATTCAACAACGGTTTCTGAATAGTCATCCAGTCCGGCGTCGTAAATTGAGTTTAAAAATTCTTGAAAATCCCAGCCCGGGTACGTTGCATAATCGTTTTCTAGATAAACGTCACGCAGGTACTGAGCTGCTTCTTGCTGTGTCATTAACCCCAGTCCTTGAAGTTGCGCAAGTATTCATTATGGTCAAAACCAGCATTGTATGCTTCAAGTTCTTCCGCTGTGAGGTTTACTACAGGCTCGCCATTGTATGATCCATTTGGATAATAATGCGGATCACGTCCGCGTCCGTAGTATGAGTCGGCTGCACCACGATCAAATGGTGAACCATGGTATGCGATGTATTCTTTGCCGTTAAAAGTTTCAGTGTAAGTTTCCATGCTGTGCTCCTTAGTATCCAAAATCACATGCTGCAATCTGTTCTGCTGGTGCCCATTCTGTGGTTTGGCTGTCCCAGTCTACAAGTTCTACTAAATGCTGCTCTTCGACATACTGAGCAACTTCCCAGATGCGACCCATGTATTCTACCGTTTCGCCCATTTCGTATTCTTGAATAATCATCTTACATGCTCCAGTAGGATTCTGAGCTTGGCGAGCAGTAATGCGGAGTATCATAACGCTCTGTAAACTCTTTACCGCTCATCATGTTCTTACGAGTTACATAAGTCTCGTGGACTTCACAGCGATACCCTTTGGCAGCAGGGAAGTTAGAATTATAAACCTCTTCAACTGCTGCACGATCTGCGGTGCTGTGGTCAACCTTGCGAACCAAACGCTCACCTGCTTTGGTGCGCTTGTCTGTCTTGTAAATTTCTACAGTATACATGTTGTGCTCCTATTAAGCGTCAAATGAAAGAAGTTCTAGGTCATTGTCGGACCATTCTGCTTCATCGGTATTGTAGTCTTCAACAAAGTAGTTGTCAACATCTACGTAGTCTAGGGTGTCAACAATTTGGTTTTCGTCATCAAAGTTGTAGTAGTCCATGATATGTGCTCCTTGTTGCTGTTGTTTACAGTAAGCATATAGTAGCCGATTTGGCTGTTTTGGTCAACCAAAAAAACCGGTTTTTTTGACGAAATTTTTTATGGGCATATTAGAAAAATTTATGTGGCTAAGTTATTGATATTAAAATAGAGAGTCCCTTTAATTAGGGACTCTCTATTTTCTACTTGTAGCTAGATTCAAGACCAAAATCTTTATAGCCTGCATCTTTATACATAGCACGCAACTCTTTTAGTTTTTTGACCAAGTTGGGATTGTCGCGTACATTTTTTTCGGCGCAATGCACCAACATTAATGTACTCTGTTCCAAGTTGTCATAGTTCTCTACAATATAATGATTTTTGTGAGTTGCAGGCCCCATATCAACATTCTTTCGAATCTGACGTTTGGCACTATGCAGCCAATAACCTAGGCTATCTTTGCCTTTTGGATCTTGTTCCGCTCGAACATTAAACATTTTGTTTTTTTCATCAACTACTACTAAGATATAACGATCATTGTTCATGTTAAATTTCCTTGTTGTGAGACTTAAAAATAAGAATAAACATGATGCTCACAAAACCAAATTTATTCTTTACTGTGTTTACAGTGTGTATATAATAAGCAAACAGTGCGCTTTGGTCAACCCAAAAAATCACTTTTTTTGACGAAATTTTTTATGGGCGTATTAGAAAAATTTATGACGTAAGTTATTGATTTTCTAATAGGGTAAGGGACGCTAAGTTCTTGAATTTGCTTTCTACCATAATATCTGCTGTGTCTAAAAAGGAGGCAGCCCAGCGATTTGCAGCACGATTCCACATCATATCCGAGTGGGCACGCAATTTCGCTTTTTTGTAGCCCTGAGCTAATAGTGCTTCCAAATCAGGCAAAATATCAGGATCATGCTCTACCAGCAGATCTTCGCGAGAAACTGAGTAGTGTATTACAGGGCGAACCCCACGCCACGAATCAATTATGCGCAGGTATCGATCATCGGTTGGTAAAATATATTCACCTGTAGCGATCCAGTGGTGGTGTATGTCAAGCACCAGAGCAACGTGTTTTTGTAACTCGAGGCTTGCATCGATTCCCCAGGACATTTCGTCATTTTCGATAGTGAGAGTGTTTCGTGCTTCAGTTGATAGTCTGGGTAAGACATCAATAATACCTTGTGGGCCTCGCTTGCCCGCGATATGTACATTAATCTTAAAGTCTTGCCACTGTTGTCCATAACCCATCCAACGAGCCATGTCAACATGATATTCAAACTCGTCTATACTCTTATTTACAACATCGTCGCGATCGCTTGCCAGAACAGTAAACTGACCAGGATGAAATGAGAGACGAACACAAAGGTTCCGTGCTGTATTGCCCACTGCACTAAACGCTCTAGCGACGTATTCAAGGACATCACCTTTACGCCAAAAGTAACTCCAAGTAGGCTCAGTATACATAGGGAGTATATCTGAGCCAATGCGGACCATTCGGTATTGTTCGGGTAAATTTCCAACATATTCTACGAGTCTCCGTATTGATTCAATGTTGTGGACCATAATGTCCCACATGCGTTCCTCGGCGACCTCTCGTGTTTGTCTGTTAAGCCATGCAACAGTAGTTGCACGTGTGTTTAACGGACGCTGAATCTCCTCCAAAAGTTTCTTCTTTTGTGTTTGATCTGGGTGCATGTATTTGCATGCAAAACCAATTTTACCGTTCATTCTGCTATTATACATCCAAATTAAAATAATTGCAATGATCTTTAACACACCAGTTTTTTAAATCCACCGGATCACCACGATATGTTTCAATTTCAATACCAAGCGGAATATACCTTCTAAAGAAATACCAAGGATCTGGAGTAGTCGATGCCCAGCCGGTTTTAGTAAGCAGTTTATCGCTCGATCTTGTTATATTACATGTTGGCGGATATAACAAAAAATCAATAGAAGCAGCCCCTTTAATTGCTAAGTCTATTAAGGATGATACCGGAATTACATGTTCAAATACGATCCCTTTTGTGGTATACAATCCTTTTTGTCGATAGTGTGCTGAAATAAATGCTTTAATTGCAAGATCATGATGCTCGCGTAATATAGTTTCAAACAACTTAATATTTAAAGCAGCATCGGCTGTTGCAATAGATCCAAACCCGCGATATTCGTCAATTAACTGAGTGATCTTTTTTGTTGCAGCTTCTTTGCTTATTTCAACATTGGCACGAGTTGGTACCAATGGTGGTCTCTTTGATTGTACAAAGTTTTCAAAGTTTTCTTGCAACATCAGAGACATAGTTATTTAAAACAAGTCTTCGTCTCTAGGATCCCAGCTGGCAGCAATGTTTACCGGTGGCATTGCTGGTTCGTGATCTAAATAATTTTTCCAGGATTTATCAACTTGCCAGTGGAAAAAGATACCGCCGTTCTTTTCATTCTTACCAAAGTTTGGTCGTGCCATACGACTACTTGCTGATTCAAGTTTGTCATTCCATGCTACAGTAAATGCAACCTTGACCTTGTCCCAGAAACGATCTTCAAAATCTGCATCAAACAAATCCAAGCACATCTTAGCAAGACCGCAAACTTCTTCTTCGGTGTAGGTATATCCGCTGTTTTCTGCAAGCTGAATAAACTGTGCGATAATTGGAAATTCTTTGGTATTAATTGCTCTAGGATTATTTGCTAGAACTACATCTGCATACACGCCAAACATTTCAAGTGTATAATCGGTGTATTTCTTTTCGTGCATGATATCTTCAACACGAGTAATTGCGCCAGGCATGTGTTGATCGTTAAATTTTGAATCTGTTAAAAACAAGTTATGTCTTTGTAGAATTTCTTGGCGGCGTGCTAAACGCTGCCAATTTGGATCTTCACTGCCGTCTACATTTACACCAAATACCTTTTGTCGATAGATATCAATGTGGTCCATTTGGCGCTTTCCTTCTGGCGTACTAATTGCAATAAAGTTAGCACGAATATCAGGCTTTAGGCTGTAATCATAAATGGTTACCGGAACTGTGAATTCTCGTGGATCAATCCGCAATGCCATCGCTACAAAATAAAGAGCCATTGCTGTATGTTGACCTTCCCAGCATGCCCAAGCATTTTTAATGCCATACAAGGTATGCATTGATTCTGCGAGTTCTTGTTCGGTTACTTCTCCCACTAGCAGCGGCATTACTCGCTGCGGAAGCCATTTTTCTAAAATTTCTAATACCCAGTGCGGTTCTAAGCGACGCTGAATGGTAGTATCAATAACAATATTGGCTAATGCAAGTGTAAGTGATTTTGGAAGGCGTAGCTCGCTGCTTGTGCGAACTCCTTTAAAACGACGTTCAATGCTTCGCAATGCTCGATCTAAACGCTTGGTTAGATCTTTTTGAACCTTAACTGGGTAGTGCATGAGTGCCTCGTCCCAGCGATTTTTTAAATCAATATAATCGGTCGCCGACTGTTTATATTGATTATTAACTTGTTTAGCATAATCAAACATATTTTTCCTTGTTGTCGAACCCAATACAAAGTTTGGGTATTAATAATTGTTATTCTTAATATAACTCTTTTTTGATTAAATCTAATGCATCAACGACGCTCATTGTTGGACGAGTAGAATCATATTCGTCGTTGATTTCACCATTAATCACAGGATTGATCTTTTCAAGTTCAATGCGTTCAATTTCTTTGGCATCTAACTCTGTAGCAAACCAGTATATAGTAAATGGATTTGACATATCAAGCAAATCCCAATACTTAAAAGAAAAGTGCGCACGATTGGCTGTAGATTGTGCGAAGCTCTTAGTAATGTGACCTTCCATAATCTCTGGGCTATGAGGAATATTATACTGCTCAAAGATTGGCTTAAAACGCTTTATAAATTTCTGATCAGTACCAAACCCCAACTTAATTCCTCGATGAGTCTTGGAGTTGATGTGATTCTGCCAACGATCTTCAAGCACCTTATTGTAGCCTTTATTATTTTTATAGGACCCGGTATAACAAACCAATTTGGTGCCATCTAGTAAATTAGCCACCCACATATAGATACCCTTGCCTATCGGCTTAGAAGTACGTTCAGGGTGTTTGTGGAACAAATAGTTAAACACTGGATTACCATTGTCAACCTGCTTAATGTCCCACAATTTGTTGCTTTCGTAAACTTCCACGTTTGAACTCCGTTTTTTAACCTATGTGCATATTATAAGGTAGATTTAAGCCCATGTCAACCACCGTTTGGAGGAATTTTACATAAAAATCAACAACTTAGTAGTTACATTTTCGTAATTCTTATGGCAACTTTTTGATGTGTGCTACAAACACCAATATATTCATAAACTACGTTATGTTTTTTAACAAACTCTTGCCAAGCACGAAACTCATCCTTTTCCCAACCCGGATAATTTAAATACTCGTCAAATAGAATAACTGTACCTGTTTGAATTCTATCTGCTAAACAATCTAGAATAGTTACTGCACTCGAGTACAAATCCGAATCAATATGCAAAAATGCAACAGGACCAGGATTTTCATTAACAAACTTGGGCAAAGTTTCGTCAAACCAGCCTACGTGTAGTTTTACATTGTTATTTACTTCCGGAAGCTGTTGTCTAGCAAAATGTCCTTTACGCAAGTGCCAATTCCAGGTTTCGGGCAAACCTTCAAAACTATCAAACCCATGAATAGTTTTTTCCGGCCAATGCCTTGCAAAATGATTAATTGTGCGCCCTGTAGCAACACCAAATTCTAGCACAAGTCCATGTTCTAGCAACGCTGCATCCACTTGTGTTTGTATCCACGCATGCATATCATAATCAACATGAAACATTTCTGCTTCACGCATGTGTTCTGTCATGTATCGTGCAGAATCTTCGGTTGCTAACTTTCGTGCAGTAAAATCCAAGTCAAAACTATCGGTAAACAAACCAAGCAGTTGTTTTTGCAACCTAGTAGGTTGTTTATAACGCAACCATTCTTCAATTCGATCTTTGATTCTATAAAAATCCATTAATTCTCCTTGCTTATTTGTTGTGTATTATACAATAAACGTATTTAGATCGCAAGTGATTATATAAGATCAATTGTGGTATCAACACCATTCCACCAACCGGTAATTCCGGCTAGATTAATAGTATCATCAAGTCCGTCATCTAGGCTTTGCAACGCTTGTGCTACTGAATCTGCTTTACGCGGATCTGTAACTACACTGGTGTAGTCACGGACTGTAGTCTTGTGCGTCCAATTAGCAATTTTAATTGCAATTTTCTGCTCGGGTGCAAGATTACGTAGGTCCATTTTGGTCTCCTTATTTGCTGTTTGGAATCATGCGATGTGGATCACCGTCGCGTTCAGGCATAATCCAACCAATGCGTTCTGGGTAACGATCTTGAAAATTTTCGCCGAGTTCGTCCCAGGTGTGTCCTTGTGCTACAAATGCATTGGTATGCACATCATAAGCAAGCAGTGTTCCGCATTCGCGTTCAACACGCATACGAATGTGCTTTGCGTCTACTGCTTCGATAATTTCGTCTTCAATCTCTTTGATATCATCAGCGCCATACTTGTAAACTACGTCTACTTTGACTGATTTCATCAACCAGCGTACCACAATGTAGCCTACAAAAATACTCAGAAGATCTGCCCAGGTAAGAGAAAATTCCATATCTGTCTCCTAAACTTGAAAGAAAAAGGGCTCCATTGCGGAGCCCTTTTTAGTTGGTCTAACCTAACAAAGGAGGTATGTCGAGTTACTGAAAATAGATTAGACCGATGCCTTAGCACGGGAGCCTACGACGTCACGTGCTGAGATAGAGTAAGCAACACGACCGTGTTCGTTCATAACTTCGGTACGTACAACCAGACCCTTCTGACGCAGTTCAGTCATGCGTGCGCGAATGTTCTGAATACCGTAAGTTGCACGAGCCTGTGCTGCGGTAAGTGAGCGACCGGTACCACGCAGATAGTCGTGGAGGAAACGGTTCTGTGAAGTTGAGAGCTTAGTAAATGCCATTTTCAAAATTCCTTATATAAAAGGTTAAAGTTAAAGTTACATGCTCAGTACAACACTGAACATACTGCGTATTATACACGCACCCCAAACCGTTGTCAACCATTTTTTGCAACTTTTTTGTCTGGGTACTGTGCAGGGCGTTTTTCCCTAAACAGTCCGCATATTATAATTGGATTCAACGCTGTTGTCAACCACATTTAGAAATTTTCTGGGTATATCCACCCCAGTTCTTTCTTTTTGTGAATCCATAAAAATACAGGTACTGAAAATTTTAATGACCAAGTACCATTCCAGCCAAGATAAGTTACTGATTTTCTTAACCCTCCTTTATCCGAAATATATTCACTAAAATAAAGTAAATCAGAACAATCAATATGATTTATGCGTAATTTTTTAATTTCTACAGCTTTATCTAAGTTTTTTTCTAGAATACAATCATCATCGGTTTTATTGTTAAAAATTACTTGCAAGTTATAATATTTTTCTTCAAGTTCCCCGTTATATGCAACTGTAATATTTTTATTTAAAATACCATCATATATCTTAATACTGTCAATGTATACCAAAATTTCTGGAATATGATCGCACCACATTACCGGATTCAACTCTATTTCGATGTTGGTTTTATAATTTTTAATATCCGTACTCATCTAAAATCTCTGAAAATTCTGGGTAATATTCTCGCATATTGAAATTATAAACGCTGTCCCATTGTCTGCAATTGAAAACTAGTTCTTTTTGAAGTTCTTTCTGGCGTGGGTGATCATCAGCATTAATTTCATATAATGCTTTATTGATTTCGGTTAAAGCAACTTGCTTATAATTGTGCCAATTACTTTCATTAAAATCTAAATTAGTAATGGTATCATTTAAATTATACTTGTTAATTAAATTAATGTATTTTGATTTGTATTGCTTTCTAATTTTTTTAGGTAAAACAGAACATTGCAAATATTCAGGATGCAGTATAGGCAAAGATTTTATAATCAACTTGTTCTCTATACTATACTCAATTAGCGTATCGTAATATCCAATTGAAAGCAATCCTATTGCGGGACGAATCGATAATGTAATATTATTGTTATTGGTATATTTTACAAATTGTTCAATATTTTTTAATAATTTAATATTATCTGTTCCTTGTCTAATATATTCATTATGGCTATCTAGAGTTTCAATACTAATTTCAATTCCTACACGCTTAAATTTCTGTAATTTTTTAATTAGTTCTTCATCAAACACAGTACCGTTTGTCACAAAACTGAAACATACTTCATGTCTATTTTCCTGATCTAGTCTTTCAACAAATTCACGAAATCTTGGAGACAGCAACGTTTCGCCTCCCATAAAATGAACGTTCATCAAGTGTGGTAAAGATAGTACTTCATTTAAAAATCTTTTCCATGTTTCCTCATCATTGGTCCAATTAGTACCAAGTTTTGAACGATCGTCTAGTATACCCCATTTTAGCTCTTGTGCAGCTATTTTACTGCTTGCTCGAGAACTACACATTTTGCAAGCTAAATTACAATGGTTGCCTAAATCAACGTGTAAATCAACGGGTAACGTTTTTGATAATCCTTGATTATTAAAACTATATTTAAAATGATCAAAATGAGGACTCTGTGCGTAACTGTCGGTAAAGTTTTCTTTTTGAAAAATTACACTCTTAGCGTTAGACTTGTGTCGTCGGCTGGTTCCTGAATTTTTTTCTTGATACCAACACGATTCACACTTATTATTTTTAACTTCGGTATTAAATATTAATCTTTCTTGTTTCATTGGTTTAGAATTGAACCAATCTACAATAGACATATTCTTTATATTATAATAATTGGCTTTGCTTTTGTCATAGATATGATTTGATTGTTGACAACAATATCCAAATGATCCATCCCAGAAAATGTGAAGTTCAAACCAAGGACTATTACAAAAAGTTTTTTCAGACGCCATTTCTTGGAACCGCTACTTCATCTGCTAGACCATAGTCAACAGCGCCGTGTGCGCTTAAAAATGTATCAAATTTCATAGTTTCATACATTTCATCAAACGTTTTGCCTCTGGAGTTATGCTTAACATATAGCTCAACTAATCGGTTGTTTAAACGTTTTGCTTCATCTAAACTGCGTTTCATATCTTCAAACTCTAATTCTTGTACATGGACACTTCCCGAAGTTCCTGGAGTACCGGAACTGACACGATGAATCATTGTGCGTGATTCTGGCAACACAATGCGCTTACCTGCTGCACCTGCTTGTGCTAGGAATGAACCCATACTTGCTGCTTGACCCATAACAATAGTGCGTACATCGCACTTGATGTACTGCATAGTATCGTAGATCGAAAGCCCCGCAGTTACACTTCCGCCTGGACTATTAATATAAAAATTAATGTCCTTGTCTGGATCTTCTGATTCTAAGAATAGCAACTGCGCTACAATTAGACTTGCTGAATGTTGATTAACTTCTGTATCCAGCATTACAATTCGTTCTTTAAGCAAACGACTGTAAATATCATAACTGCGTTCGCCTTTGCTTGTATTCTCTACTACAATTGGTACCAAATGTGGCATTATTTCTCCTAAATTAAAATTCCAATAATTAACCCAAGTGCAATACCAACCAGTACTGCATAAAGCATATGTCTATCATTCCATCCGCTAAAGTACGACACGGATTTTCCTTTTTTACCATTTTCCCATTGGCAGAAACGGCATTTGTGATAATCTCTTAACGACACGATATTCTTTATTCTAACTGATAATCTTCTAAACAGATCCAGCCGATGGATCTTAAATCTTCTCGTATTTCATCGTCGATGTGTGATTCGCCTCCGGAGCAATAATAGTCCATATAACTTTCGTTTCGATTGCCAATGTTAGCGATCATTTCTCCAGCATATCGCCAACTACAACTCCAGGTCGTTCCTTTAAGTCTCTCAAACACGTCTTGTTTGCCCCATTGTGTGTTGCATAATGCAGCATACATCTTTTGTGCGTATTCGGGATTTTGTTCTATTTTGTCGCAGATATGGAACGACCGTCTAATGTCTCGTTCCATACTGGGCTTTTTTGGCGGATTTTGGTCCATGTATATATCGCCTATTGCAAACACAATATTATATATTGTATTCTACACTACCTTCTGTATTTTTGATGCAGACTCCAATGGGTGTATCCAGATTTATGTTTAAAGTCCATACAATTTAATGCGTTTGATACAATACTGTTATGAATATTGCATTTAGCATTCTCGGGCCATTTTAAAAATGCACCTTGCGAATGACTAGCATGTCCTAGCCCAACCTCCCACGGGTAACACACTCTCCATTCTTCCAACAATTCTAAATTTTTACAGTTATAACAATGTGCCACAACTGGATTTGGTTGTGCAATCCAGCTCATTTATAGTAATGAGGAAGATACATCCCAAATGGAATTTCAAGCGAGTCAAACTTATCTTTCCATATTTGAAAATTTTCTCCATGGCAGGTTTGTGTTCTTAGTCCTTGTTTAATACGTTTAACCGCATCGACCTCCCACTGCCATTGATGTATCATTTCGTGTGCTAGTACGCCAACAAAGAATTGCTCACATGGGTAGCGGTTACTGAGTCCCATATGCACACGATGGTTATCAAGCAAGTTAGCCCAACCCCAACATTGCTGTTGACGATACAACTCAATATTAGGGCGCACAAGTCGACCTTTAAACAGAATCTTGTTAAGCATATTGTACGTATATGCTACTTTCTGCTGTGTGGGGCGATATTGGTTTTTCCAATATTCCGTTCTGTTTGGAATAGGTTTAGCTATTATACGTGCTAGCGTTTCCTTCACATCAATCTCTCTTCTAACATTTGAATGTACAAAGTATAGGATATCCATATACTTTTGTCAACCAGAAAGTTTAGGAAATCTTAGGAAAATTTTGTGGTATTTTTGCAACACCTGTGGATAACTTTTATTAAATTTACCAAGATTTTATTAAAATATTTAAATTTTCTATATATTTTTTAATATACGTATATAATG
>Ga0196901_1001151_pt1 | contig 13497 bp, 33 predicted proteins | sample CB_VirMetaG_FD_169099 | JGI IMG/M metagenome (GOLD analysis project Ga0196901, IMG submission 169099) | Freshwater to marine saline gradient viral communities from Chesapeake Bay - CB_1504_1 Viral MetaG (v3) (version 3) | ecosystem: Environmental > Aquatic > Marine > Coastal | place: USA... | reverse complement strand
GTCTACGGCGTCGTGTTCGACAATCTCCATAGCCATAAGCCATAGGTAACGACGTAGATACGTGAATGTGCTGCCGAGGTTTTGAATGGCCTGTGCCTTGCTCATGTCTGCATACACAAGAGGGCTAGTAAAGTGAATGCAATCGTGGGCTTCACCCTCAACATCATAAATTGTTAAGGTGGCAACATCGGGCGCAAAACGCACGACGCCACACAAGCCGACCTCATCGAATATCTTTGTAATGGCTGGAAGTACATCCGCCAGTTCAAAATATGAAAAACCTGCGAACTTGTTCATGCCTGACTTTTTAATGTCCGTAGAAAGCAACATTGTCCGTGCTTTCTGTAGTTTCTTGTATACGTGCATTATGCTTCTCCTTGTTGGTACGCCTTGTATTGCGTACAAAAATTACTAACTGGACAGTAGTTCATACAGCGTGTCCGTTCCCCCGGCCTAACTTCAATTGCATAACCCTTGCCTAACTCGGTCATCTTAGCCTTAGCTTCATCTTCAATCTCAAACACGGCGGTCGCTCGTTTGTTGCCAACCTTCTTTACGGCATACGCAGTTTGCTTTTCCCAAGTTTGCTCAGGCGTACACTCTGGTAATTCTGTTGAAGTCTCTGCCGCAAATAATGCAGAAGAGTGTTCTTTGATTCTTGCGCGAATAAACTCAGTACGCGTGTCGTAGTCCCAGAGTGTGATTGGGATTTCTTTCACTGGCGCCTCTGGGTATCCTTCGCGTGTCTCGGACTCACGTCGGCTCCAATCACGAATGATGGCAACAATGTTTACGCCCTTAACGGGGATTTTCTTAACCGTCTCTACAAGCCATGCGTAGATATTGAGTTGTTGCTCCCACTCTGCTTTCTCGTTCATCACTGACCATGCGCCGGTAGTCTTGTAGTCACTCACAATGATGCCATCTTCTTCCACGATTTGAAGGTCGATGGCGCCAGAGATAGACCATCCATCCAATACGGCGTGTAGTCTTTCTTCAACGTGATGGTTATGATCTTTCCCATGCTCTAGTACAGCGTGGATTGCCGTTCCAAAGATTGACCAGATCATGTCAGATACGTCTTGCTCAAGGTCGGCGTCATGCAGTCGTTTGAGTTGCACGATGCGCGGGCTATTAATCAGCTCTGTAGCCGAAATGTTTGCGCCACCTTTTGTGTATGTTGGTCGGTGTAGGACATTAACAAAAGTCTGAGGGAGATTATGGCGGTTTGTTAGTTTCATTTTTGAGCCTTAATTTTTTGCAGCAAAGAATCTGCCACTTCGCCAGCCTCGATCATTTCAATTGATACCTTGACTTCTTGCATGAAAAAATCCAGCACACCCGTAGATCCAGATTCTTCGGTCGCCTTGATGCAAGCCGCTGACAATTTCATTAAGACAAAAAGAACAACGATAAGGCCCGAGTTATCGCCATCGCAGTTAATTTCTTTTTTCATTGCCTCAAACATCTCGTCAGAAACGCTCTTAGCTCTACGGTCGAAGTCAACTATCATGTCGTCCATATCCATGTCATTCCTCCTTGTGCTCTAGTGCCGCCTTCCAAGCATCACGCCAAATATGTATTGACGTGTCGTCTTGAAAGACGGCGTTTTTAAAGTGACGGTGATATGCGTCATCACAAACTTGCTGTTCTGTCTTGGCTCTCTCAAGTGCCTCAAATAAATCTTCTGCACAATTAACGATAACGGCAGCGCGAACCTTTTTTTGTGCAAGATCAGTTGCCGTATCGTATGTATTGACGTATTGTTTGAGCGCCCTAAATATTACTGCGTGATCCATACTGCTCTCCTGTGTTAACCTAGTAATTCATCTGTTCCCAACAGATTGTACCCATCATAATTCATGTGTTGCAAGGTTGTCAAGCGATGAATACAAAATTAATTATTGGTTTAGATCCGGGCAGTGCTTCAGGCGCTTGGGGGATGGTTGACCAGCACGGCAAGTACATAGACTGTGGAGCCATCCTATCCGACGAAGGCCGCATTGAAGTGGAAAGTTTATTTGCCATACTGAGGTTTTATGCAGATCAGTACGATGAGGTCTATATAGCCGTAGAGGATGTGCATACGATGCCGAATCAGGGGATCGCCAGCAGCGGAAAATTTATGCGGGCGGCAGGGGCTATAGAGGCTGTAGCAACGATCGTTGGAAACAAGATGATATTAGTGCGTCCCCAGTTGTGGAAGAAACACCACAACCTTATTGGCACAGAGAAGGCCGCAAGTTTAGAATTGGCTAGGTCAATCTGGCCTGAAGCGCCGCTCAAGTTAAAGAAGCACCACAATCAGGCCGATGCGCTACTGATTGCGTTGTGGCTTGCTCACCAGAAACCAAGTCAGTTCGGATAGTTCTCACTTCATCTGAGACGAAGTGAGAATATAGACAGACCCCTATAAGTTTGATATATTGTAGGCACCAAGTCCCTCCTTGGTCTGTTTCTCCGACAGAGTTCTCCTAGTGTCCCCTAGAAGCCCCAGCTAAATGTTTGGGGCTTCTTCTTTTGTGATAGAGTTGAGCCGCAAGCGTGTTAGGTGTTAGCGACCTAACTTAGGGGCGAGCAGACCTAGGTACCGTGGCAGGAACCTGCACTCTTCGCGAACCGTGTTTTATACTTCGTTAAAATCGTGCTTGATCGAAACGCTTGCAACAGAATTTAGATTGTGTATAATTTGTCTTATATTGTCGGGATTGGAAAACCGATGAGAAAAGACCGCTTTATTCTGTGTCCCGCCCCGCAAGGGGTCTAGCCTCACAAAGGCTATTTTCCAAACGGGGCATAGACTAAAGCGGTCTTTTTATTTTCCTGTCATACATGATGTTTTTAGGGACAACCGCATTGGGTCATGTAGATAGAAGTGGCGAACTAAGCGTAAGCGCCAATCGTGGGAGTTGATAGCGGCTACAGGTAGCACCATGCGATGAACAGTTCTATCAGGTCAATCTGGTAGGTGGACTGGAAACAAGCACCCTGTAGTGTCGAGCTTGGTCAGAGCGATAACGGGTCATCGAACAATGGGTGGCGATAGTCTGATTAGTTAGGGTGGAACATTTCTCGATAACCCTAGCCCGATGCGATAGTCACTGGATACCTCAGTACGCATACGGAACACCTCGAAGGGCGGCTACGGCTACCCTTGGGGGAGTTTTGTCCGAAGACTCCGTACTGTTTCCTAGTCCGCATATCATCTTGACCACAGGAGTTAACAATGTTTCTTCTAAATCCTAACAAGCGTAAGAGTTCAGCACACTTGTGGACTGGTAGTAACACGGTTTGCAAGTTGTACGGAACGGGCGGCATGAATAAGAGTAGACAAATGTTGAGTACGACCACTCTGGGTAAGCCAATCTGTACAATGTGTCTGTCTGTAAACGGAAAAACCAACACCCCTGTTTGGTGGATTGACAAAGAGTACGAGGACGAGGTAAATAATTTCACAGTTCAATTGCCAATGTTATGAACTGTACAAAATAACAGTATTGCAAAAGTCGTAACACAGGCATAAAATTGTCGGACACGGTTGAGGGATCGTGTTAACTGGGGACAACAATGACACCACACATACATAACCGACTGCCCTCGCAGCGGCTTTCGTTCGCCTAAAGGATACACATGTACCCATTGCATAACATTTCACTTTCAGACATTGTTCTTAACAAGCAGACACAATCACGTACTGCAATCAATCAGGAGGTGGTAGCAGATTATTGTGATGCCATGCTGGATGGCAAAGAGTTTCCGGCGCTCACGGTATTCTTTGACGGCATTCATTACTATCTTGTGGATGGATATCACAGGTACTTTGCAGCAAAGAAAGCTGGCATTACTGAATTCGATGCAAGCGTGGTTAACGGATCGTTACGTGACGCCATCCTGTATGCGACAGGCGCCAACGATAAGCATGGGCTACAACGATCATTCGAAGACAAGCGCAAGGCCGTTATGACGCTGTTGGATGACATGGAATGGTCAGAGTGGTCTGACGGTAAGATCGCTCGTCAATGTAATGTTTCTGCGTCAACAGTTAACCGTGTGCGCAAGGAATTAAACCTAGACAAGCCAACAGAAAAGAAGTTTACAAACAAACATGGCACAACGTCGGTGATGCAGACGGGCAATCTAGGAAAAAAGCCAGAGTTAACACCACAAGAACCTGAAGTAGAAGATGAACACGTTAAAGAACTCGCCGATGCCAATGTAGAGCTTGCCGAGGAAAATGCCGCACTCAAAGACCGGCTTGCAGTGAAAGCACTTGATGCAACAGAAGAGGAGAAGACACAATACGTAGAAACCGTGGCAGAATTACGCGCAACAATCAAAGCACAAGAGGCAGAGATTGCGGCACTCAAGTCGTCTAGGGATCAACTTATGCTCAAGAACGCAGAGATGATTAAGCAGATTACATACTGGAAGAAGAGAGCCGAGAAAGCGGCTTAACCATCACCCGAAGTCCGGCGGTTTCCGGTCAGGAGATTTAAATGTCAAACATTGTTCTACGGGACTATCAATCCCAATCCATCGCCAGCCTAGATCAAGGATTCACAGACGGGCACACGCGGCAAGTCTTATCGGCAAGTACTGGCGCAGGCAAAAGCATAATTGCCATGAGCATCTTGGAAAAAGAATCTCTACGCAAACGGATCTTGTTTGTATGCGACCGTAGGATTCTTGTGAATCAGTTCTCTGCGCACTTAGATCGTCATGGCATAGATCATGGGTGCGTCATGGCAAACCATTGGCGCCACAGGCCGTATGAGCGCATTCAGGTGGCAAGCATTCAGACACTAGAGCGTATGCGGCGATGGCCTGAATCAGATTTGATTGTGGTCGATGAAATCCATGCCGTGATGCGCAAGTCACTCAAAGAATTCATGGAGAAAAACCCAGACAAACAAGTAATTGGCTTAACGGCTACGCCTTTTCACCCAGAGATAGGCAAGTACTTCACAAGCGTCACTAACGTCGTCACGATGGAGAAGCTTGTATCAGATAAGTTTCTTGTGCCATTTAAGGTGTATGTGGCTAAAGAGATTGACGTAAAGGGCGTCAAGGTTGTGGCAGGGGAGTGGCAGAAGGATGAGCTGGAATCCAGAGGGCTAAAGATTGTTGGCGACGTGGTGGCTGAGTACGTCAAGCTTAGTCAGTCAGTCTTTCAGGGATACAAGAAGACCATCTGTTTTTCATCTGGTGTGGCACACGGTGCAGAGTTGGCGCAGAAGTTTCAAGAACTCGGGCTTAACTTTGTTCAGATCAGTTACAAAGACTCTGAAGAGTACAAAGAAGAGGTGTTGCGACAATTCTCCCAGCCAGATTCAGACATAATCGGCGTGATTAGCTCAGACATATTGACGCGAGGCTTCGACCAGACGGACGTACAGCACGTCATCGTGGCAAGACCTTTGCGCAAGTCGTTCTCTATGCACGTTCAAATGGTCGGAAGGGGTGCTAGACCGCATGAAGGCAAGGACTTCTGCGTTATTCAAGACCATTCCGGCAATTGGCTCAGGTTTGCAAACGATTGGGAGCAATTGTTTTCAGAGGGTACCCAAACCTTATCCTCAGATGCTGATACAAAGACACGCAAGGAACCAACAGACAAAGAGAAGAAAGAGGCTAAATGTCCTAAATGCAATGCGCTCTGGACATTTAGGTCTGATACGTGTGGATCGTGTGGTTATATCAAGCCCGTCAGGTCAATGGTCAGCGCAGTACCCGGAGAGCTTTCAGAGCTTGGTGCGGCGCACAATAATCGCTTACAACAAAATCAATCGTTCTACTCCCAGCTTATTTATTACGCTCAACAGAAAGGGTACAAGCCCGGCTGGGCGTTCTATAAATACAAGGAAAAGTACGGTGTTGCCCCTAACGGGCTTGCTTCTTCGCCGCAGCATACCTCTCCAGAGGTGTTGGGTTGGTTAAAATCTAGGGCAATTGCCTTTGCCAAATCTAAAGCGAGAGCCGCATGAACTTCGAAGCCTTCGCCCAAGCGCACGGACTCATCATTAAACGGCTTATCTCAGACAAATGGGTACGTTGTGCAACAGTAGATCATCCTCACAAACTTAACGGCTCATACAAATTCAGCGGCGATGTGGCATTTTTACAGAACTGGGCGATACATGAGAAGCCTGTCATGTGGAAGACGGATACGCCCTACAAGCGCGATTTAAACAAAGAGATGGCGCAGGCACAGCAAGCCAATAAAGAGCGCCTAGAAGCCCATAGAAGGGCTGCAAACAAGGCTGCGTTCATATTAAAGAGTTGTTCCAAGGAAAGTCACACGTATCTTGTTAAAAAAGGCTTTGCCGAAGAGAAGGGATGGGTATGGAATAACTTACTTATCGTCCCTATGCGCACGATTGAGGGTAACTTGGTTGGCTGTCAAATGATTGATAAAGACGGCACAAAGAAGTTTCTGAAGGGTCAGATGACTAAAGGTGTGATGGCGACGTTTGACAATAAGGGCGCTCATATCGTCACGGAAGGTTATGCTACGGCTCTATCTGTGCGGCGAGCTTTAAAGGCTGTACAGACCCGCTATACGATCCACGTTACCTTTTCTGCGGCAAACCTAGTGACTGTCGCGGGGATGTTCCCTGATTGCGTAGTGGTGGGGGATAGGGATATAACTGGCATCAAAGTAGCCCAGCAAACCGGTAGACCGGCATGGTTCTCTGAAGTGGATGGGGAGGATTTTAATGATGCAGAGCTGCGTATGGGGGCGCAGTCTGCGGGTGAAAGTTTACTGAAGACGCTGATGGGGGCGAGTAAAGACACTGTCTCGTAGAAGCCGGACTCGGGGCAATCTGGCTAAGCCCTGAACAATCTCATCACATAAGCTTAATGACCTGTCCGTGTCCCCAATGGATTCCACCGACACTTTGATTTCATCATCGTCTTCTTCTAAGTAGATAATCGTTACGTTTATCATTTAGGTTCCTTTAAAACTTCTATCAGTTTCTCAAGGTAATGGGCGCCCTTGCCTGCCTCTTGTATCTCCTCGTCTTTAGAGCCAATACGCATAATGTACTTCAGGGCGTTGCCACGGTAGTAACCAATACGCTGCTCACGAGGCCATGTATCAACGACGTCCCAAGGAGAAACATTCATTGCGACGTAATGCGCTCCACCAACTTGTTTCTTGTCTGCTTCACCCATAATAGAAATCTCCGTGTAGTTGCTTGGCTGCTTGCTCATACGCAGCGATGGCATCATTAATGTTTTTGTAATAACCAAGACCAATGCTTTTCCCCGCAACCATAATTTGCGCATGCCAATATTTCTTAACCTTAAGAAGGCCCTTGTTACCTGACTTGTTGTTGCTCTGCGCTCCTCGATTCATGGCGCTTTGAGATGGTGTTGCAAGCCTGAGGTTTGATATACGGTTATCGCTTTTATCCCTATTTATATGGTCTACGAACAGTCCTTTTTCAGGCCAAGTGCCATTCACCCACCACCAAGCCAGCCTATGCGCTTTCAGCTTCTTACCAAAGACCGTAATACCACGATACCCGTCCTTATCAAACCAGCCCGCAACATATCCCGGCATTGCCTTGCTGGACGTTTTTATTTTCCAAGTAAAAATTCCTGTATTTGGATCGTAATCTAACAAATCTTTGTAATCAATACTATCGCCACCCACCTGCCTTTCGCTGGCAAGCTTAGCGTTCGCTGTCTTGACCTCATGCTCAATAGATCCGCGCCGCTCTTCTATGGCTTCTTTGTGATGGTCTAAGTTATAGACTGATTCAAGTGGTGGATACATTCTGCCTTCCTTTGAGAGCTTACGTTCGAGTAATTCGAATTCTTGGTCTTCAGTCATTGTGCGTCTCCCATCCAATAAGCTTTAACCTTCCAACGGTTCACGACTTTACTGTAGCGCACACTTAATACTCCGTACCAAATTCTAATCACAAAGCCGCGACTATAGGGGTCGGTGCTTGAGTAGATGTTTAAACCCTGACGTGGTGCGGTGCCTTCATGTTTGTAGTTAATCATATCTTGCTCCTAATAGTTCGACGTTCGGTTCGTTAAACATCCATGCTGCTGCTACATCCGGACGGGGTTGGAACCGCGCCATGCATCTAATGTGATCGCCGTGCTGTATTGCGTAGTCGAGCGAGTGTATGGTGCTGACCCAGCCGCCGTTCGTAGCAAGCTTTGCGTAAGGGTCGAAGGTATTGCGCAAGCTTTTGGCTTTACGCTCGGCATCTCGCTTGCGCTGCTCCTCTAGTTTCATCTTTTGTCTAAGTGCGGGCTTGTCTAGCTTGACGTGCTCTCCTGCGCCGACTGCGTAGATTTTCATGGCTACCCCGTTCTTGCCAATTTCCCAACTGACAATGCGTATGTGTCCGTCTCGCTCAAGCCTCTGAATGTGTGCTTTAACTGCTTTCTCAGACATATCTAAGAGCTTGATGAGCGTAAGCGCTCCTGCTATGCCCTCTCGTTGAATTGCATTGAGAACGATTTGTTGTTTACGTGTGATTGGTCTCATGACTTTCTTCCTGTTCTCAGCACCACGATTAACTGCCCGTTTACCACTCGCAGACAATGCCTGTACCAACTTGCTCCGTATCCGTTCATGCTTGCTCTCCTGTTGCTTTGGCGATTGCGGCACGACCTATATCAAGCACCTGTTCGTATAAGGAAGTACCTTCTCGATACGGGTTCTCGGTAACTTGTTTCAATGCGTCCAATAAACTAGGCGCAGATGCTATCAGCCTTGCGTCATTTTCATCACCTACATAAATGCAGATGCGCTCACCGATCCAAACATCATCGGCTCCATTAACGTGCCATGTTCCTTGTGTGTGCTTATTCATGCTTGCTCCTTATGCTTATTCATCATCCTTCACCCCTTTAATTTGATCCCTAATATCACGCAGCGCCATGTACGTCAACTCACACGCTATCTCACCCGCAGAGCTACCACCTACATGGATTTTGTAGTTCTCAATGATGTCGATGCAGCGGTTGCGTTCTTCGATTACTGCATCTGCGACAGCCTCACGCATGATTTTCAGCGTGTAGTGTTCCGCACATTCTTTATAGGCTTTTTGAACGGCATATCGGAGCAATTCTTTAATATCTTCGTCAGTCATTTCTGCCCCTCGCCATGATCCCGTGGTAACAAATGTTTGCACCCATCGCTCTGCCATCCTTGTAGTCTTCTGATGCAGCGCCATACATTGTCGTTTTAAGCGAGTGCTCCTCAACCGACTTGCACACTTCCATGCAAGCCGCACGTTCTGCTGCGGCTACCAACTCAGCAAAGCGTTTAAGAACTTTAGGTGATGCCCCGTATGTATATGTTGGGTCGGTGTCAAAAATAACTCCTGCTTGTTCAGCTAATTCTTTGATGTTCATCATTGCCCCTTTGTCTGATAGCTTGAACACACCATGAGGCTTGAACAAATCCAGTATCGCTGACTACGTTTTCACACAACTTTGCACACGCCTCTCGCTCGGCTGCGGCTACTAACTTGGCAAAGCGCTCAAGCGAACGAAAATATATTGTCAGCGTGTCAATAGGTTGTACGCCAAAACTCAACCCCGCTTCTTCAGCTAGTTCTTTAATGTTCATCTCTGCCTCGCTGTCTAATTAACTCAGCACACTCTGCAAGCACCTCTGACTGCCCGTAATCCGATATTATTTTTAGGCAAGCTTCTCGCTCTTTGAATCGAGCTTCATTTACAGCATCCCGCATGATCTTCAGGTAGTGCTTGGCACACGCTTGCGCTTCGTCTTGCCGGATAAGTGCTGCAAAGTTCTCAAGGTCTTTGTCACCACATTGCCAAAAGCAACCTAACATATTACTCATCCCCGCTTGTTCAGCCAACTTCTTGATGTTCATTTTGCTCCCCTTTTAAGTGCGCTCAGAGCCTCTTTAAAGATAGCCTTATCCCCTGAGCAATCCGCCATACTTAAAATGTTTTGAAGAGCCGCGATTAGTTTTTGGTTTACTTGATACAACTTTTTATATTCTGTTTTACCTGCCATGATCGCCGCCTGTAATTCTTCGCCTGAATGCTTGGCGATGTAGTACGTCGGCATCTTGAGTTTTACAAAATTTGATTCGTTAAGGTCTTTGATGTTCATCTTAGCCTCCGGGCATATCTGGCATATAAGCCGTTGGGTGACGTGGTGCGCTGTCTAAGGTCGTTGAGCCATCGTATTGTGTCACCCAAATCACCCGCTTGTTTGTCCATATATTTACGGCATGACTCGTAGGCGATCCAAAGCCTCCGAAGAATGACCAACCATCCATAAGCGGCTTAGCCTCCTCCTCGCTTAAAACCACACCCTGTTTGTCTGCGGGGATAGGCTCGTCATTATCTCCAAAGCCATACCACCCATATCCCCATTCGCCAAAGACGATAGCCTCCACAGTCTCACCTTCGTTTAGGTACTTCATGAGGTCTTTGTAGGCGTTCATTTGTCGCTCCTAATGGCTGCCGCAATAGCTAATGTGCCATAGCCTTCTATGCCCATTTGCTCAATCTTCAGGGCAATCTTTTCCCTCTGGCTCTCTGCTGACGGACTGTCGCCTTTGGTGATGAGCATAATCAGCGACCACCGTGATTCTGCAATCGTGCGCCAGTAATCCACCTCTGCGGCGAGTTCTTCTGTGCGTAACTTCAGTTTGATTAGTTCATCCATGATTGGCTCACAAGAAAAAGGCAAGATAGGCAATGATGCCAGTTGTCAAAAAAACCACCTGCTTGCGGCGTGATCGCTTCTTAGCACCGATCAGGGCACTTTGTAGCCACATCCCATCACCATCAAGAGGTGGATTCTTAGCCGAGTACCATCCGTTTGTTTGGCGGCGTTCGAACCATTTAGGTTCGTAGCTAATACCGATGCGTACTTTACAGTCCATTGCCGTACCCCTTTGGATAATATAGTTTTGTCCCCATGCGTGATGGCTTTTGCAAAATGTCGAGGGAGTTCTTTCTGGTAGCCGCCTGCTCTAGCGTAAACATTTTGAGCGGTTTGAGTTCGTACCAATCCTTAGTCTTCTTCATGATGTTCCTCATAGTCATCAACACTCAGTTCTAAAATATCCCAGTCCAGTAGGTCTGAGGTGTCCAGATCATTGACTGCGGTTTCTATTGCGTCATCACCGTCAATAGCTCGTACAGCCACAACCTTGCGGATCGTGGCGTATATTGTGACTTCATAATTTTTCATGTTGTTTCTCCAAACACATAATTTACTAAGCTCTCATCTGTTATATTACACTAAAATTGTCACTTCATCTCAGACGAAGTGAGAAAATTTAGCGTCATTCTTCTTCGTCCACATAGCCGTTTTGCGTATCCGGATACAGCAAATATGCCGCTGCGTCGAGCGTCTCCCAACAAACCCCATAAGCAGCGTCATGTGAATGTTTGACGTGCAGTAGCACCTTGTACGCCTGTTCGTCACTCAGGTCGGGGCGCATCTCTTGAACGTCCTCGATTGACCATACGATTGATATTGATTTCATTATTTAGCCTTTACGCATTCAAGCATGAGTTTGTTAGCGAAGTCTGTAATCGCTTTTTCTTGGTTCTCTACTACGGAAAATCTAGGTTGTTCGTATGCGGCGACAATGATCTTGGTCAGAAGTTTAGCCACCTTCTCGTTTGTAGGATCGTTAGCCACATCCATCATTTTTTTCAATGATGTGCCTACCTGCCGATTCTTCATAATTGCCGTTGAAACAGAGTGGACGGTATTGCAAACATCGGCGTATGCAGGGCTTGCCAATAAACTAACGGCTAGTAGTGTTGTTTGTAGTAGTTTCATTCTATTCCCCTGATTCGGTAAGCTTCCGCAATATCGGCGGCTATGTCTTCGTTGAGTGCGGCTTCTATTGCGTCTTGAGTGTATTGAGTGAGAGCATCTTTAGCCTCATTCTCTGCGCCATAAGATAGCGGGTATCCTAGCTCGTCTGTCCAAGTGCTTGCCCAGCCGTTTATGAATGTGTCTTCTTCGATAACGTATCTCATGCCGCCACCTCGCTGATTTCAAAACAGTCTGTTACGTTCCATTCTCCGGTGTTGGGTATTTCTCTAAAATCACCTCCGTCCATGTTTAAGGCTGTTTGCCATGCCTGATCTTCGTCTTCGACTTCGATCTCTGTTTCAAGATAAGTTGTCATGGTTACTTTGATTTTGTACGTTTTCATTTTTCTAGCTCCACCTGTTTCCAGTTAAAAACGGTTCTCTTTACGGATTGATGTGCCTTGTAGATAATATCCTCATGCTCTTGTTTCTTCTCCTCTGTGTCGTATTGCTTGGTTCTAACGTGTTCATTGGCGATAGTAATTGCGTAGATCATTGCCATGAGTGAGTCATGTGAGAGTTTGTAGGATCTCATCACAATTCCTTTGCAAAGTTAATAGCCGCATCCCATAGGTTTCTAGCGTCTGCAAGTTGGGTGTATCCCATGAAGTGATTATCTGATCCGGCGAGATAAGCAATAATCGTTTTGTCCGGTATATCGTACTGCCCATGCGTTTCTTTAAATGAGCACATAAAAGCTTTTTCATCGTCCGTTAAAGCCTCGTAGCTGCATGAGATTTCACGGAAAGCATCCCATGCTTCCTTAACAATTTTCCTGTCATTAGCTGTTTGCTCTTTTGTAGGGTTTTCTGCAAAGAATCCCGCAAGGTATAACGCTGCTTTAATCTTGCTTAGTTGTTCTGGTGTTGGGCTCATGATTAAGCCTCGTCAATGTGAGTAACTACAAAACCATCGCTCAAAATTACGCCTACTTCTAGCGGCTCTCCATCCATGTAATAGAAAATACCCTCGTTTTCTGCGTCTTCGATCTCGTCCCATGATCCGAGTGCAATTGCCACATTAAAGAAGTGTGCTTTTTTTGCCAGAGGATCGCTTGTCATTTCTAACACGGTGCAGAGTTTTGTTTCGTATTTCATTTTGCAGCCCCTTACTGTTGGTTAGCCATTGTCACGGCGTTAAGTATTACCTGTTTGTCGAATAGCCCACCATGCACGACTTGATAGCCATCATGGGCGTTAAATTTGAGTAGCTTAAAGCGTTTGTACACCTTGATAACTTGGTCTGCTTGCTGCTCATTTATCCCTGCGTCCATGAGTGCGTTAATTAGCGTGGGTTTGTTCACGGTTAACCTCTTTAATTTGTGTATTAAGTTTGCATAAGTATTCATATGCCGTAAGTACTTGGTATTTATGCGTGTTGATTGCTTGCGTTACTTTCTGGTTGAAGGTTTCTAGGACTGCCTCGCCAGTTTGTTTGTTGACGATTACCCATGAGTTTGACCGGATCATAAAATTAGCCTCTTGATACCAGTTGTTTATAGTCCACCCCCTTCGGGGTGATTGTCACGACCTGACCATCCATCGCCACTAGGTCAGTCTCGATCAGTGCCGCTATGATTTGGGAGTATTGGTCGGCGGTGCATCCTTGCGTTGAGAGGGCGGCGTACAAGTGTCCCGATGGTGCGGGCAG
>Ga0196901_1001150_pt1 | contig 13497 bp, 9 predicted proteins | sample CB_VirMetaG_FD_169099 | JGI IMG/M metagenome (GOLD analysis project Ga0196901, IMG submission 169099) | Freshwater to marine saline gradient viral communities from Chesapeake Bay - CB_1504_1 Viral MetaG (v3) (version 3) | ecosystem: Environmental > Aquatic > Marine > Coastal | place: USA... | reverse complement strand
CAACTGAATTGTCTGCTCTACACGAAGACATTAAAGTTGCTCGTGAGAACAACTTTGGTCGTCGTATTTTCGAAGCGTTTGCTGCTGAATTTGGTACAACTCACTTAAATGAGAATGCTGAAATCCGTAAGCTACACGCTATCGTTGCTGAGAAAGACAAGAAGTTAGCTGAAGCCGTTGAAATGACAACTAAAGCTAAAAAGCTAGTTGAATCAAAGGATCGCGAAGTACGTATTATTAAGGAATCTAATGAACGTGCTCGTATTATGGAAGAACTACTAACTCCGCTTAACGAAAGTAAAGCAGGCGTTATGAAGAACCTTCTAGAAAATGTGCAGACTAGTCGTTTACAGTCTGCGTTTGAAAAGTATTTGCCAGCAGTTTTAGCCGAAGGTAAAGTTACTAAGTCTGAAAAGGCCACACTAACTGAATCTAAGAAAGAAGTTACTGGCGATAAAACCGTTACTAAAACTGAAAAAGTTGAAGAAGACAGCAACATTATCAGTATTAAAAAATTAGCGGGTATTTAATCTAAGTTGCAATTTGGAGATTATTTAAAATGTCACAAGAACTATTAGAAAGCCGTTGGAGCGAAACTAAAGAAGCCCTTCTTGAAGGTCTTGCTGGTTCTCGCCGCAACACAATGGCAGCGGTGCTAGAAAATACCCGCGGCCACTTAATGGAAACAGCAACAGGCGGCGCTACAGCAGCCGGCAACGTTGCTACACTAAACCGTGTAATTCTACCAGTAATTAGACGTGTAATGCCAACTGTTATCGCTAACGAAATCGTTGGTGTTCAACCTATGACTGGTCCAGTAGGCCAAATCCACACTTTACGTGTTCGTTATGGTACTACAATGACTGATAGCTCAGGTACAGCTACTAATACTACAGCAGGCGAAGAAGCGTTAAGCCCATTCAAGATTGCTACTGCTTATTCAGCTGGTACTGGTGCTACCCAAGCAGCATATACAGGCGCAGCAACAGCTGGTCTAGAAGGCTCAGGTGGTCGTAATATTTCTGTTCAAATCTTAAAGCAAACAGTCGAAGCTAAGACTCGTAAGCTACAAGCTCGTTGGACCTTCGAAGCTGCGCAAGACGCACAAGCTATGCATGGTCTAGACGTTGAAGCAGAAATTATGGCTGCTCTAGCACAAGAAATCACTGCTGAAATTGATCAGGAAATCCTATACAGCCTACGTTCACTAGCTGCTACAGATTTCACTTACAACCAAGCAACCGTTTCTGGTACTGCTACATTCGTTGGCGACGAGCACGCAGCTCTAGCTGTTCTAATGAACCGCGCTGCTAACCAAATCGCTCAACGTACACGTCGTGGTGCTGGTAACTGGGCAGTTGTAAGCCCAGCAGCACTAACTGTTCTACAGAGTGCTACTACTTCAGCATTTGCTCGTACTACCGAAGGCTCATTTGAAGCTCCAACTAACACTAAGTTCGTTGGTACTTTAAACTCAGCAATGAAGGTATACGTAGACAGCTACGCTGCTGACACACAAGCAGTTCTAGTTGGTTACAAGGGTTCTTCAGAAGCAGACGCAGCAGCGTTCTACTGCCCATACGTACCTCTAATGAGCTCTGGCGTTGTACTAGATCCATCTAGCTTCGAACCAGTAGTTAGCTTCATGACTCGTTATGGTTATGTTGAACTAACTAATACTGCTTCGTCTCTAGGTAATGCTGGTGACTACGTGTCAGAAATCGCAGTTAGCAACCTATCATTCAGCTAATAGTTTAACTATTACTGTTGATGTAAAAAAGCCCCGCAAGGGGCTTTTTTACTGGTTAAATGCCATAAATATTACTGTTCATAAGAACTTATGCGGCACCCACCGCGTAGGGCCTAGAACGCTCATTTATAAGGAGAAAACAAATGGGACGTCCACTTAAAATTGCAAAAAGTGCTACTAAGGATACAGGTTTTCCTTACGTAGACACATATAATATTGGTGTTGTTGGTGGTGATACTAGTATCACTGGCGCACAAATTCGTATTCGTGTTAAGATTGGTGGTAACAGCGAAGCTGATGGTTACATTCTTCGTCAAAAAGGTTCTGCTAAATTCTTAGTAACAGATAATACTAGCGTTTCTGCTGGTAGTTTTGCTACAGATCAAGCATATCAAATTACTGCGGTTGGTACTACTGATTTTACAGATATCGGCGCAGGCGAAAATACAGTTGGAACAATTTTTACTGCTACAGGAGCTGGTACAGGGAATGGTACCGCAGTGCGTGTTGGTGTTTGTTCGCTAGCAGATACTGCCGATAGCTCATTGGCTGCTAACACAATGACTGTTACTGTTACTGAAACCGACTCGGGCAATATTCGCTTACAACGTTTAAGCAATCGCTGGGGTCTTGGTTATGATGGTATTCGTCGTGCGTTATCATTTACTGATACTGCTGATAGTGGAACCAGCGTAACTGAAACAATTAAATCAGGTACTAAAGACACTTATGTTGAAATTGTACAAGTAGAAAACGATTATACTTGGGGTTAATTAATTTAGCTCTAAGGTAAATTGATCTACTAAAGTCCCTCTAAGATACATACACTTAGAGGGATTTTTTATGACTGCTTTTGTGCTTGGTAACGGCGTAAGCCGCAAAGGAATTAATTTATACCGTCTTGAAAAATATGGTGATATTTACGGGTGCAATGCTCTTTATCGAGAATTTACACCTAAGGTGTTAGTTGCTACTGATCCAGGTATTAGTAGGGCAATACAAGAATCAGGATATTCATTATCAAATAGATTTTATACAAGAAAACCATTTAGTGACAGTGGAGCATTAACATTAGATCCTATATATAAAGGAATGAGTAGTGGCCCTAATGCGTTAAATCTTGCTTGTAAAGATGGTCACAAAGAAATATTTTTACTTGGGATGGATTTTGGTAGTGTTGGTGGATTATTTAACAATGTGTATGCTGATACAGAATTCTATAAGAAATCAACAGACAAACCAACATTTTCTGGAAATTGGATGAATCAAGTAAAACAAATTATCAATGAAAACAAAGATGTTAAGTTCGTTAGAGTAGTAAACGGACACAGCCAGCAATTTAGTATTGACTGGAAGAAATGTAAAAATTATAACGAAATGCCAATTGATGTCTTTTCAAATGAATATAAATAGTACATTAAAGGAAAACTTTTATGGCGCATTTTAAACGAGTACATAGTGATTACAGTATTGTTGCAGTAACTAGTGGAAGTACTATTACATTACAAGCAGACGATGTTGTAGTTAATGGCAATCTAACGGTTAGTGGTACTGCCACTGAAGTAGCATCGACTAACACAACAATTACCGATAATGTTATTGTTTTAAACAAAGATGAAGCCGGTGCCGGTGTAACATTAGGAACATCGGGTCTTGAAATTGAACGTGGATCGTCAACTAACGCACGACTTGTGTTTGACGAGTCCGATGACACTTGGAAGGTCGATGTTGGAACAGGATCATTGGTTGCTATAGTAACCGGATCTGGAGGAATTAGTGATGTAGTTGACGATACTACTCCGCAACTTGGCGGCGACCTTGATACCAATGACCAAAGTATCGTAACTCTTTCAAACAAAGATGTAATTATTGCTCCAAATGGAACAGGCACATTAAGACTTGATAACACAGAACTCGCACTTGATATTGTTTCAGATCCAAGCTCAAAAGCAGGATACAATTTAATTTATCACAAAGCTGAAGGTTCTGGTGGGTCAGGTGTATATTTTAAAACCAGCTCGACTACAGACGAATTAGTTTCAAAATCTAAAGCGATTGTCTTTAGTATTATTTTTTAAGGATTGAATTATGGCAGTCAGTATTACATACAGCGACATTGACGACACTGCAGGCGGAACTACAGTATTCACAGCATCAGGTGAAACGGCTATTACATTCGCTAGTTTTGCTAACTTAAACGCAGCAGCAGCAAAAACAGTTAGTGTATATCTTGTTCCTACTTCAGGAACAGCAATTGGTGATAGCTATGCTATTTCAAAAGACCATAGTGTAGACGGTGGCGATACCTGGCAAATTTATGGCGCCGGCGAAAAGTTACTATTACCAACTGGTTATACTTTAAAAGCAATAGCAGAATCAGGTGCTACATTTACTGGTATTATAAGTTCTACTACAATATAATGCAAGGCTTCACTTATGGTAATAAAAAGATTGTTGGACGCTCGCTGATTCTACCAGTTGGCACAGCAGCTCAACGACCTGTTACCCCTGAAGTAGGAGCAACACGTTTTAATACCACAAGTGGTAGTCTTGAAGTATATAATGGTTTAGTTTGGGATACAATGGCGCTATCTGGAATGGTTGATGTCTATGTCGATTCGTTTACGGGTGATGGATCAACTACAGTATTTGGATCATTAACAAATCAAGTTGACAATGCTACTGATATACTAGTATTCATTGGCGGTGTATATCAAATTCCAACTACAAACTATACAGTTGATGGCAGCTATGATATAACATTTGTTACAGCACCGCCAGACGGTGTTTCTATTAATGTTATACAGAATTTTAACTCTACAACGGTGTAACACATGGCTATCAATAAAATTACCGCTAGAATGCTTGGAACTACAAATAGCGAAACTGCTACATACATTCTAGCCACTGACGGGAGCGGTAATTTATACTGGAAAGGATCTAACGAAAATATTTTTGGATCAACAATTCCGCTAAACTGGCCAGATGACAGCTCATTATTTCCTACCGGTGCTATCAATGATTGGTCAGAAGATACTGTAGTTACAGATGCTATCGATGATTTAAATGAATTAGCAGCAAATATCATTGCTAATACAGCAGTTTCAAATATAGATTTTAGTGCTAGTCCAACTTCAGGTGGCGCAGGCACATCAGTAACATTAACTATTACAGCAGATGGTAATCCAAATAGCTACGATATTAATTGGGGCGATGGTAATACAACAACTGGTACCGCAGATAGCACACCTACACATGTTTATTCATCAAACGTCAACTCACCATTTACAGTTACAGTAACCGCTGAAAATAGCAGCGGTACCGGCAAAGGTAGTAGTGTAAGCAAAACACGCAACGATTATATTACAATTTACACAGCAACTCCTGTTGTAAGTTATGATTTCTATAGAGCAAGTTCAGGCGGATCTGCTTTAAGCGGAAACGATTTGTACGTAGTTGAAGGCAATAGCCTTTACATGGACAACAACACAACAAACGTTGGAGCAGCAAGTGTAACTTATACTATGGCCTGGGGCGATGGCAGTTCTAGTGACACTATTGCTAGTGATTCTGCCAATGGTGGCACAGCAGGCTCAAGACTACAACATACTTGGGGTGTTAGTACAAGCAGTGGCAGCGGATTAGATACAACACAACTAACATTAACAAGCCACAGTACAGCAGCTCCAGGTGATATCCCGACTAATACAACGAAATCTCTAAAGGTTTACGCAGCATCTCCAAGTGCTCCAAGCGGATTAAGTAGTAAAACAATTAGTTTTTCTGGCTCAACAGGAACAAGTCCTCGCCTAGCAGTTGGTTTTACAGACAATACAGGTGGCGCTACTTATGTAGCAGGTAATGATGTTAACAGAACAACAGCAACATCCGGAACAATTGATTCATCTACTTTAACAACATTTGCTTATAATGCTGTTGCTGGGGGTTTGAGTGCCGTAGTTAACGGAAGCACCAGTGGATCTCGTACAATGACCAGCGGTAGCGATACTGGAACATATACAAGTTTAGTAATTACAGCAGAAAGTGATTATCAGTTATTAACTTCAAGTGGTGCTAGCACAACTTTCACAGCAAGTACATATTATCCTGGAGCATTCGCAGGTTTTAAAGCAAAAGTTGCTGCCGCAGCAAGTGGAATAAGCGTTGGTGTAAACAGTTTTAAATTATCTCATAGCACAACAGGCGATACTAATGTAGTTGAATTTGTTAAAGACAGTTTAACAGCAACTCCAACAGTTAGCGTTAGTGGCGCTACTCTTACAGAAAACACAGCAGGTACTTATAGATACATATCTGGTATTCCTTATTACAATTCTGGTAGTCCTAATTTAACGCTTAGTGGAGTAACAGTTACTAATCTAGTTGGTCAGTGTTATACTAATCAATCAAACATTGTTGAAGTTGACGATGGCACTAACCAAGAAGGTACTGCTAGCGATGCTATAACCAATACAGATTATACTTACGCAAATATTGACGGAGCATCAACGATGTTATCCGGAGGCATTCCTGTAGTAAATGTTGGTACATCAAGCGCATATTCGATAGGAAATTTAACGGTTCCAATTACCGGATCAAGTGTTCGTACAGTAAGTCGTGTTAAAGTTCGCGCAAGAAATGTAAATGGTATTGGAAGTTATTCATCGGACATTGCTACAAATATTGCTGTACACAAATCTTCACAAAGTGGTATTTCAGAAATTGCTATTGCGGTAGCCGATGCACTTGGTAACGGAACATATACAGATGATGGTATACGTATTTTTGATTTTAGTGCAGCCACAACAGATAATCCAAGTTTTAATAGTGCTACAAATTTTTATACAAATAGTCCATATTCAGAATCTAGCGACCCAGGTGTTGCTGGCACCAAAGAAGCAACAATCAGACTTGGTGTACTAAAATATGATGTAACAGATTATAGCAGTGGCTACTTACCAGTGGGCCCAGACAGAAGTTCAGATACCGGAACACAATATTTTACATTTGCGTTCCGTAGACAAGTAGTTTCAAACTTTGATATTAGCATTACGTCGAGTTCAGGCATTTCTGGTTTATGGATTGCTGCTCCTGGCACGTTAATTGACTCAACATCGGGGCTAAATGGTTGGCTTGATGCGTCAATTCAGTATGCTGGCGCTGGCGTTCCTGGATCGGATACAGGTAATGGTGGTAATGGGAGTAATGGTTGTGCGTTTACTGGTGCAGATGTTATTGCTATCGGAACAAGTTTAAGTGGTTCGTATACAATGACACTTGGATCTGAAAATATGTCAAACGCTACTAGTAATGTAGTCCTTGTACGTATTGCGTTAGCAAGCGGCGAGAGTGTAACCGCATTAAGCGTAGGAGTTGCTAGTTAATGGCTATCTCAGATACACAAAAAGTTGACTACTTGTGGAAAAAGCTAGGGTATTCGGCAGCTAAAACAGATACTAACGCTATTAAGAAAGCACCTAACGAAGCAATCCCAAGTCCGTTGTTGTTACGTGGCGACAATGTGTGGGCTAATTCAGGTAATATTCCGGGTGTGCAGCCAGGTTCAAGTACCGGTGTAGTTACTGTATATACCACAAGTTCACCGAGAGAATGCACAGTTGATGCAACAGCATCTGCAAATAGAACATGGAAAACCAGTTTAACAGATTGGATTAGCCCAGAGTTTGGATCTACATATCAAGTAAAAGTTTATATTCACACTAGCAGCGATGCAGCGAACGCAGCCGCAAGTGGTACACAAGTGTTCGCAACAGGTTCAGGAAACGATGATGAATGGTTCTTTGATTATCAAGCGGGCGTTCTACACTTTATTGGTAGTAACCTTCCTAGCGGCGTTAGTTTTACAGGCAAGTCAGTATACATTGCAGGATCTCGTTACACTGGCGACAAAGGTGTAAGTTTAACAGGCGACTTTGTATTTACAAACAATGAAATGGCTGTAAATGCCGGTGATAGTATTGTAATGGATGCTGTTACTGGCTTAGTATTACCGGCTGGAGCAACCGGTGATCGCAATGGAACTCCAACAGCAGGAGAGATTAGATACAACACAACTTCAAACGAAGTAGAAGTATATAACGGAAGCGGTTGGGGAAGTGTAGGCTCAGGAGCATCATCCTTTGATTCTGAAACACTAACTGGTGATGGTTCAACTACAACGTTTACTTTACAACAATCTACTACCACAGATGCTGTTATTGTTGTAATCGGTGGTACTGTACAGTCGCCAGCAACAGCATATAGTATTAGTGGCGATCAACTTACTTTTGCTGAAGCACCAATTGCGTCAGACGAAGTAGTTGTTCGATACATTGCTGCGTCATCTACAGTTACAGGCATTTATAGTCCAAATACAAATAATAACATTACACTTACAAATTCAAACTTTACGGTTGATTTCAGTGGCACAGATGTAGTTACAGTATCTAACACCTTATCAGCATTTAGCACAGCAGTTCAATTCGCAAGCATGACAACTACACAACGCAATGCGCTATCACCATCCAATGGTTGGGTGATCTACAATACCACAGACAATAAATTCCAAGGCTATGCCAATGGATCTTGGGTAGATTTCCATTAATGATACGCTAACATAAAAATAGTAAAAACGCCATAAATACTCATTAGCAAACAATGCTATATATGGGGATATATCAACATGGCTATTACACGTATTAAGAATAACCAGATTACCGACGTAACGATTGTAGGTAGTGAAAAACTAGTTAACAAATCAGTTACTTCAGGTAAACTAGAAGACAACTTAACCTACGGATCAAACCTAACAGTTACAGGTAACTTAACTGTAAATGGTTCTACAACAACTGTTAACTCAACTACTGTAACAGTTGACGATCCAATTCTATTACTTGCTCCAGACGCAACTGGCTCAGGTGCATTAGATCTAGGTTTCATTGGCGAACGCGGCGACGACACTAACGTTGCGTTTGTTTGGGACGAATCAGAAGATGAATTTGCTGTTGCATTCACTAGTTCAGCAGACTCGTCGACTACATTAACAATCACAGATTACGCTGATTTACGTGCTGGTAATGCAGCATTTGACGATAACGTAACTATTGGTGGTACACTAGGTGTTACAGGTGCCGTTACATTATCTGATGACATCAGCGCAGTAAACATTACAGCAAGTGGTACACTAGACGTAACTGGTCTATCATCACTAGACGGCGGCATCGACGTTAACGGTGGCAACTTTACAGTTGGCACAGACGGCGGAATTTATTCAGCTGACACATTAGATGTTGATGGTGCTGCAACCCTAGGGTCAACACTAGCAGTCACTGGCGCTACTACGCTAACTGGTTTATTAAATGCTAATGGCGGTATTGCTGTTGATTCAACTAACTTTACAGTTGATGGCACTACAGGTGCAGTAGTTACAGCAAGCACATTAGACGTTGCTGGTTTAGCATCACTTGATGGTGGTATTGATGTAGATGGCGCATTTACTGTTGCTGATACATCAGGTAACATTTCTACAACTGGTACATTAAATGTTGATGGCGCTTCAACACTTAACTCAGTTACACTTGACGCAGCATCAACATTTAACGCTGGTGGTAACAAGTTAACTAACTTAGCAGATCCAACCAACGCTCAAGATGCAGCTACTAAAGCATACGTTGACGCTGAGCTATCGGCAGGCTGGATCTTATCAGACGGCGTTACTTCGCAAACAATTGACGTATCTAGTTCAGATACACTAACTGTTTCTGGCACAGCCAACGAAATTACTGCTACTGTTAGCGCAACTGACACATTAACAATTGGTTTACCAGATGACGTAACAATTGGTAACGATTTAACTGTTACTACCAACACTTCACTAGGTGGTACATTAGATGTCGCTGGTGCTACTAACTTTAATGACACAACTGCTTCTTCAAGCAACACCACTGGTGCTGTTGTTATTGATGGCGGACTAGGCCTAGCTGGCAACTTAAACATGGGTGGCAACATTGATGTTGATGGTACTGCAAATGTAACTGGTCAAACAGATTTAGGTGCTGCACTTAACGTAACAGGTCTAGCTTCGCTAGACGGTGGTATCGATGTAGATGGAGCATTTACTGTTGCTGATACAAACGGTAATGTATCTACTACAGGTACACTAAATGTTGACGGCGCTACTACACTAGCAGACGTAACAATTGATGCAGCAAGCACAATTGATATGGGTGCTAACAAAGTAACAAACGTTGCTGATCCTACAGTAGATCAAGACGCAGCTACTAAGAAGTATGTTGACGACGAAGTTACAGCAGCATCGCAATTTGATATTGCTGGCGACACTGGCACAGATACAGTAACAGTTGGTACAGATACACTAACATTCTCAGGTACTGCTAACGAAATCGTTACAGCAGTTACTGATAACGAAGTTACTATCTCCTTACCAAACGACGTAACAATTGGTAACAACCTAACTGTTACAGGCGACCTAACTGTTAACGGTACAACTACTACAGTTAACTCAACTACAGTTACTATTGACGATCCAGTTTACACAATTGGTACTAATACTGTCGATGACAATAAAGACCGTGGTACAGAATTCAAATACAATGACGGTACAGCTAAGATTGGTTTCTTTGGTTACGACGATTCAACTGGTAACTTTACAGCATTGGTTGGCGCAACTAACACAGGTGAAGTATTCTCAGGTACTGCTGCTCCGGCAACATTCGGTGACTTAACTGTTACTGATACTGGCATCACCGGTACACTTGATGTATCGGGTCTAGCATCGCTAGATGGTGGTATTGATGTAGATGGCGCATTCACTGTTGCTGATTCAACTGGTAATGTTAGCACAACTGGTACACTAGCTGCTGGTAACACAGACATCACCGGTACACTTGATGTATCTGGCCTTGCTTCACTAGACGGTGGTATTGATGTTGATGGAGCATTTACTGTTGCAGATGGTTCTGGTAATGTCGATACTTCAGGTACATTAAACGTAGATGGTAATGCTACTTTCAATGGCAATGTTACACTTGGTGACGCTGCTACTGATTCAGTAACAATCACTGCTGATATTTCATCTAACATGATCCCAGGTGCTGACTCAACATATGACATTGGTGACAACACTGATCGTTGGGCGAACATCTACGTTGACGCTGCAACAGTTACTGATAACGTAACAGTTGGCGGTACACTAGGTGTAACTGGCGAAACTACTCTAGCAAGTGCTACAGTTTCAGACTTAACTGATAACCGTATCGTAATTGCTGGTCTAGCAGGCGCATTAGAAGACGATGCAAACTTAACATTTGATGGTACTACATTTGAAGTTGGTACAGCATTTGACGTAGTTGCTGCTAGCGGTAACACTAACATTGCTGGTACGCTAGACGTTGCAGGTGTTGCTTCGCTAGATGGTGGTATTGATGTAGATGGTGCGTTTACCGTTGCTAACACTTCAGGTAACATTTCTACTTCAGGAACATTAACTGTAACTGGTGCAACCGTTCTAAACGGCGGCTTAACAATGGATACCACAGCGTTTACTGTTGCTGATACCTCAGGCAACGTACACACTGACGGCACATTAGATGTTGACGGTGCAACTACATTAAACAGTACGTTAGGTGTAACTGGTGAATCAACACTAGCAAGTGCTACAGTTTCAGATCTAACTGATAACCGTATTGTTATTGCTGGAACTAACGGTTCGCTAGAAGATGATGGTAACTTTACGTTCAACGGAACTACGTTCCAGGTTGGCACGAATGGATCTGGCTTTGATGTTACTGTTGCTAATGGTAATACAAACATTGACGGCACACTAACAGTTGATGGTGCTTCTACCCAGACTGGTAACGTATCAATGGGCGGTACATTAGGTGTATCAGGTGCTACTACACTATCAAGCACACTTGATGTTACAGGAAACGCTACATTCAATGGTAATGTTGACTTACAAGACAACGACACATTGAACATTGGTACTGGCGACGACTTCTCAATCGTACACGATGGTTCAACTACTGCAATCTCTAATGACACAGGTATTTTGTCAATTGATGGCGCAGCAGGTTCTGCAATCCGTGTTAATGAAGCTGGCGCAGATGTTGACTTTATTGTCGAAGGTGACACAGTTGCAACATTGTTCAAAGTTGATGCAGGTACTGATACTGTTGTAATTGGCAGCGGAACAGCTACAGCAGGTGCGTCGCTAGCAGTTGATACAACTGACTCGTTCTTAATTGCTAAGGGTACCACAGCACAACGTCCAGCCACTGGCGCACAAGGTATGATGCGTTATAATACTACTAGTAACGGCTTAGAATACTACGATGGTTCTGAATGGAAGAACATGACAGCAGAATTTACTGTTATTGTTGCTGACTCGTTTAACGGTGATGGATCAACTGTAGCGTTTACATTAACAAATAGTGGTACTACTGCTACAACTGTTGTTAGTATCAACGGTGTTGTTCAGCTACCAAACACAGCATACGCTGTTTCTGGTACTACACTAACGTTTACTGAAGCTCCAGCATCAGGCGACGTTATTGACGCACGTTCATTAACCACTACTTCAAGTGTAACTGGTATTGACGATGGTTCAGGTACTTCTACAATTGATGCTAACGGCGACGGTACTATTGATATTGTCGGTGATGTGCAATTATCCGCACAAGGCGATCTACGCTTTATGGATAGCGATAGTTCAAATTATGTGGCATTCCAAGCACCGGGTACAGTAAGTTCAAACGTAACTTGGACATTACCAAGCGCAGATGCTGGCACAAGCGGATATGCTCTAGTAAGCGACGGAGCAGGCACACTAAGTTGGGCTGCTGCGGGTGCCACTATTAGCCAAGATAACGCTACTAATACTGCATTCAACTTGTATTATGCAGCAACCACTTCTGGTGCGCTAACTGCTGTTAAGTACGATGGAGGCACATTAACTTTCAATCCATCGACAGAAACACTAGCAATTTCAAATGTTAGTGCTACAACAGTTACTACTTCAGGTAATGCAACCATTGGTGGTGCGCTAACTGTTACAGGCGACTTAACAGTTAACGGTACAACTACTACAATTAATTCAACTACAATGACTGTAGATGATTTAAACATTGTATTAGCAAGCGGTGCTGCTACTGCTGCGGCTGCTAACGGTGCTGGTATTACTGTTGATGGTGCTTCTGCTACAATTACTTACGCTTCAACCGGCGACAAATGGGTGTTTAACAAGGACGGCGACTTTGGCGCTAATGACGTAACAGCAACTAACTTTAATGGTATAGCAAGCTCAGCGAAATACGCTGACTTGGCAGAAAAGTATGGTGTTGTTGAAGACATTGAACCAGGTACAGTTGTATGCTTTGGCGGCGACGCAGAAGTTCAAGTTTGTGATCACGATATGGATCGTAAGGTTGCAGGCGTTGTTTCTACTGATCCAGCATACATGATGAATTCGGAGGCTGAGAATGCTGTTTATGTAGCACTAACTGGTCGTGTTCCATGTAAGGTTGTTGGTCCAGTGCGCAAGGGTGATATGATGGTAAGTGCAGGCAATGGTGCAGCACGTGCTGAAGAAAACCCAGTACTAGGTTCAGTAATTGGTAAGGCACTAGAAGACTTTGATGGCGCAGAAGGCGTGATTGAAGTGGTTGTAGGCCGCTTATAATCCTTTAGGGTTATAATACCAAAAAAGAAAGGGCGGAAACGCCCTTTCT
>Ga0196901_1001149_pt1 | contig 13510 bp, 22 predicted proteins | sample CB_VirMetaG_FD_169099 | JGI IMG/M metagenome (GOLD analysis project Ga0196901, IMG submission 169099) | Freshwater to marine saline gradient viral communities from Chesapeake Bay - CB_1504_1 Viral MetaG (v3) (version 3) | ecosystem: Environmental > Aquatic > Marine > Coastal | place: USA... | reverse complement strand
AGATAGCTAAGCTTATGCAAGATGGATATTCTCAGAGAGAAGCTTCTCGTATGGTAGGCGCTCACTCTGAACCATACGATTTTGCAACTGCTAGTCAGAGTAGTGTTAAGCCATCTAAGCCATCTTCTAAGTTCTTGTCTGATATTCAGGATTTAGCTAGAAACTACATATCTAAGACTAAAGATCTTAAGATCAAGGAATCTTCACCCGAGAAGAATCCAGTGCTTTATAGTAGAGGTAAGATGGATGAAGCACACTCTTCTTTTGATGAAGCTTTGTCTGCAGCAGTAAATAAGTTCAAGGAGTCAGAAGACTTCAAAAATGCATCTAAATTTAAGAGATCAGCTTTACTTTCTAAGTTTAAAGCTGGTTGGGCTGCTTCACCAGAAGGAATGGATGCAGCCAAGAAGTTTGGTGAAGGATACGAAGCTCACAAAGACGCTGAGAAAGCTAGAAGTGAGTTCATTCAGCAAACTGGTCAACATATGGCCACTGGTGGAGCATCTGGTTTAGCAGAGCATGATATCTCATCTCAAGAGGCAGCTCAGCACGTAGGTGGTGACAAGTCAGAAGATGGCATGACCCAAGCTACTATATCTAAGGACCCGTTAGCTAGCTTTGCCTCGAACAACCCTCACTTAGTGCGGCATATACAAGATACAATGCCTAAGATGAGCGAGCGAGCCAACAGGTTAAATGGTGCTAAGCAGTTTGCTCAACCAAAAGAAGAGAAACCTAAATTTGTGGTCAGAAGAAGAGAAGGCCAGTAGGAGCATTTATGGCAAAGTCTAGTACACCAAAGAATGAGCTTTTCCCACTTAGGCACACTGAAGAGAAGTTGCCGAAGATCAGTCGTTTTTGCCATATCCCTACTCCAGCTGACTTAAAGAAAACTAAGTTATTTGGTATTCCACTGTGCTCTTCACTTACTGGTGAGACTTTCTCTGATGAAGCTATCCAGTTCTATATCAACTCAGCTATGTCAGAGATAGAGCACTTACTTGACTTAAATATCTCACCAGTAAAGTACTACGAGAAGCATGACTACAAGAGTGGAAACTTTATCTGGAGCTATGGCTACCTTAAGCTCGATCACCCTAATGTACTTGAGGTAAGTAAGGTAGAACTGAGTTTTTCAAATAACCAAGATACTGATGGATTTGTCCAGTTTCCATTGGAACACGTGCACATTATGCCACAAGAGGGCGTGTTGCAGTTAGTGCCCGCGTTTGGCACATCACTTTCTGGCTTCTTACTTTCTGCTTTTTCTGGTACGCAATATCATGCACTTAGAGCAATTGGAGTCACTGACTTTCCTGGTGCCGTAAGGGTAGAATATACTGCAGGCTTTGAAGAAGATAAAGTACCATACGTTATCTGTCAACTTATTGAAATCAAAGCAGCTATCAATGTCCTAAGCGCTATCGGACCGGTGCTCTTCCCGACTAACTCGACTTCCATCGGCATTGATGGAGTCAGTCAATCAGTCAGCGGTCCTGGTCCACAGTTCTTAGCTCAAAGAATGCAGCAACTGCAGCAAGAAGAAGAGAAGGTGTCGAACAGTGTAAAGTCCTATTATCAGAGGACTTTCCTGATCGACTATTTCTGAAAGGATTTCAGGTGGTTGAGCTAAATAGGACGTGCAAAAGTTGTAATGTACCTAAGCCGATCAATCTTTATTGCAAGAGAGCAAATGAAGGCTACCATCTCTCATGTAAACAATGCTTTTCTGAAAAGGCTAAGAGATGAAGAAAGAGCAGTTAGTATTTGCTAAGAATGGTCAATGGAGTCTAGTTAAATCGATAGCACAGACAAATGATACCTATGGTGCTGATCCAGAAAATCCATCTCATAGACCAACTGGTAGTGAAAGAAATAACCATATAGCTAAAATATTACAAACCGCGCAAGACCGTCATAGAAATAATACTTATTTGAAACAAATGATTAACCCTGAAAACAACCAAACTGAAACCCATTTATTAGTTCATAGAGGTTTCAATAGGTTAAATTCGCCTAAATTAACCAGAAAGCTTCCAAATGATGTGAGAGATAATGAAGACAACACTGTTTCAACTTATGGAGTAAGTGTGCATTCACTTGACCATGATGATGCTCTTAATTATTCTAGATTAAAATATAATCTTAAAGAAAAGAAATATGAAAAGCAAGAAGAAGATAGTGATATCAGTCAAATGAGAAGTTTCTGGGTTCCATTGAGTAAAATTCACTCAAAAAGAACGATGATGTTCGGATATTTAAGAGATGGTAAGCGAAGTGATGATTACGACCATGAACGTTTCCATGTCGGCATTATGCCTGGCAGATATCAACTTGCATCACCGGATGAATTGCACCAAAATATAGCCTCCTTAAAAAGAGATCATACTAAAAACATGCATGAGACAATAAGTTCAAAAAAGCCATCAGATGTTGGTAATATTTATGCTTATAAAGCTTACGACAAAAATAAAGAAATAAAAAACGCACTAATGTCCTTACGGAGCTATAACTCTAGAATCAAAAACGTGCCCGAGCATGTATCTAGGAAAGAGCACAAAGAAGCTAAAAAGAATAAAGAGTTGCTTGCTCAACACGGGATTAAAGCATGATATATTTAATATAGCGAATGGCATATAGATCATATTGAGCCTTTAGCTTCTTTTAATCTTACTGATGAAGACCAGGTTAGAAAAGCTTGTCACTACACCAATCTTCAGCCACTGTGGGCTAAAGATAACCTATCTAAAGGTGCTAAGGAGGTCTCATGAAAGGTTGGTATGCTAAACATGAAGATAAGTGGAAGAAGATCCTAGACATAGTGGACAGCAAGAAGCCAGCTCATGAAGGCGGAGGCAATATGTATCATCTAGAGGGTAATAAGCAACCAGTTCATCAAGATGAGATTGAGGATGTTGCTTCACCACAAGAACTCAATAAGTCAGATAAGCTAAAAGGCGGTTTAGCAGATAAGCGTAAACCAGAAGACTTTGACCAAGAGCAACTTAAGGCTGGTATTAAAGTAGAGATGGAGCATACTAATGATCCAGACTTAGCTCGTGAGATTGCTATGGATCACTTAACTGAGGATAAAGACTACTACAAGAAGCTTAAGACCATCGAGAAGTACGACCGCGTAGAAGTTACCGCAGATGGCAAGATTGAGCTTGACTATGGCTCAGAACCACTCGATAAGAAGCCTAGTGGTTCTGTATCAGAGAAATGGGATAGTATAAAGAAAGCACTGGATAAAGATTCGTTTATAAGCATTAATGACGTTCTATCTGATGATGAGGAAGATGATGAAGAAGAATCTCAAGACGGAGATCAAGTTCAACCAGAACATTCCTCTCAAGATGGGTCATTATTACGAGATACTCCATCTGAACAAGAAGAAGATTATGATGAGTCGCAGCTACAAGATTCAGAAGAAGAGCTGGAAACTGGACGACAGGATGGAGCAGATGGGCCTATAGATGAAGGTAGTCCAGAGCAAGCGCTGCAGGCTCTAGAAGATCATCTTAGGCAAGAAGGCTACTCTGATCATGAGATCTCATACATCATCCATGGTCATGCACCTCATCAACCAACTAGCGATGAGATTAACTCCGACAAAGATGCTAAGCTAGCTGATCTAGATCTCAATCATCACTCTAGAATGAAAGATGTGGAGCATCAGAAAGCTCTGTTTGATATGGAGACTAACTCACTAGATCGAGAGCATAAGAAGCGCATTTTGGATCTAGAGTATGAGTTTCTTAAGCAAGAAAAACAGTTAGAATTAGAGCATAAGAAGAAAGAGCTAGAGTTGAAGTTAGAGCAGCAGAGAAGCAGGTTCGAGAAGCCTAAATCACAAGCTGCTGTAGGCAACTCTCGTGATGCTGCTAAAACTTCTAAGTCAGAGAGAGAAGGCAATGGCTAATCTAGAGTCTAAGAAAATCAAGAAGCTACCTAAAGCAGAGACTAGTGGCGAGTCAAAGAAGTCCCAAGAGAAGTTTAAACGAGTTAATGGCAAGCTAGCAGAAGAGTATGACTACGAATACGAGAAGCGGATTAATAAAGAGATTGGTCAAGCACTAAAGAAGCGTGCACCAGAAGGTGTAGACCCAGAGAAGCATGAGAGATGTGTACTTGATGTAAAGAAGCAAGGTAAGTCAGTTGGTTCTGCTCATGCTATATGCACTTCTTCGATGAAAGACAAGAGCAAGAAAAAACTAAAGAAGAGTAAGTCTTTTGATTTTAATGCTATTGGTCAAAAAGCAATTAAGGATATAAACAATAAGAAAGCAGCTGACACAGAACGTTTAGCTATTAAAGAGTCTAGCTCTTTTGTAAGCAGCCCTAATAAAAAAGTTGAAGTTAAGCCAGATAAAAAACCTAAGAAAACTGCATCTGATCGATTTGAGGAGATCATTGCGAGTAAGGTAGCACCACCTAAAAACACTAGTTCAGTATCTGCCAATTATGCTGATAAATTCTCAGCAGATGCACAAGCAGAAAAAGCTAAGCAGCAATCAGAAGAAAATAAGCAAGCTCTTGAAACGACTAGTAAGATGAAAGAGGTTCGGCAAAATTTAGCTGACAATTTATTAGACGCTAAACTCATCGATGCAAAAACACATAAGCTGATGTCTAGCATGGATGAGAAAACTTTCATGAGCCACATTGATGCAATTAAGCAACAGCATATAAAAGAAGAGTCAGAGCGATCGCCTGAAGATACTCACGAGATTAATGTTAAGAGATCTCAGAATAAGCTAGCACGGCTTATGCAAGAGCACAATGAGATGAAAGAAGAATCTAAGAAGCGCTTAATTCAAGCTCAATCAGAGCAAGATCCTGCGAAGAGAAAAGCTATCTGGGATGCCATTGGTGAATTTAATCTACACGTTAAGAAGTCAAAGCAGAAGTTAGATGATCATATGCGTGCTCATGATGAGCTAATGAGTAGGAGGTCGTAATGTCTAATTACGGACCGAAAGGTGCTGGTCTCTATGACCCAGTTAAAAATCTAGAAAGAAAGCGAACTCGTACTGGTGAAGAGGTTGAGGGTGTTGGTCGCAACAAAGGTGTAAGACAATATACGACATCTCTTTCTGGAACTGCAAAAGAGCAAGCTGAGTCACAAGCAAAAGCCGACAAAGAAAAGAACAAGAAGCAGCCAGTAAAAATTGTTACAGCAGATCAGATGCCTGCTGATTTGAAGGCTCAGCTAGAAGCAAGAGCTAATGCTAAGAAGTCTGACGAAGAATATGTTGAGTTTAACAAGTGTGGACAGTGGGATCTAAAAAAGAGATGCTGGGAAGGATACAAGCCAGTAAAAGGCAAGAAACCTTACTCTGAAGATTCTTGTGAGCCAATTAAGAAGTCAGATATCGAGATGGATATGTCGGGACTTATTGAATCAATGCACCATATTAAAGAAATAATGGGCAACCTAAAAGATGGCGATGAGTTTCCTGATTGGGCATCAGCAAAAATCACTTTAGCTTCTGATTATCTATCTAGAATTGCTCATTATCTTGATGGTAAAAAGAAGATGGGTAGTGAAGTAAAAAAGTCAGATGAAGTTGAGCTATTCTTTTATGATGATGGAACCATTGATGCTGAGTTTTACGAAGATCAAGAAGATTTTCTAGTAAAAACGATGGCAGATATTGGCTTTGATATCCTTGAGAAGAAAGAGTGGTCCCCAAAAGCTAAGCATAAATCTAAGTCAGGTGGACTTACAAAAGAAGGCGTAGAATCATACCGTCGAGCTAATCCTGGATCTAAGCTCCAGACAGCGGTAACAGAAGATAAGCCTAGTGGAAAAAGAGCTAAACGACGCAAGTCTTTCTGTGCTAGAAATAAAGGCCAGATTCAGATGCACAACATCGATTGTCAAAAAACACCAGAAAAAAGAGCTTGCTTAGCTCGTAAAAAATGGAAGTGCACTAATTAAGGGGAGTAGAATGAGCGATCTTAAAAAAGACAGTTTTGTAGATAGTCTAAAGAAATCTTTAGAAAATCTTTTTAAAGGGAAATCCGATAGCGTTGAAGTTGGTGGCTCTAAAGATAGCGCTAATACTAAAACATACAAAGAATCTTTCGAAAAAGATGATAAGCCTCACGCTCCGGGTTCTCCAGAAGATTCAGCTCATGATGTAGTTGAACTCGATCATTCAATCGCTGAAGAGCTAAAAAGTCTTTCTTCAGATGAGAAGAAGGAGATGTTAGCTCATCTTAGAACTCTTAAAGATAAGTCTAAGCATAGATCTTCAGAAAATAGAGAAGTCGGCTCAGATATGCAAAAGGAAGATAGTCCTGCTAAGAAATTACTAGGTCGCGAGATGACTTCAGCAGACCATCAGAAGCTAAAGTCATGGTATGAGACTAAGGGTAAAGCTATGCTTTCACCTGAGCAGAAAGAAAAGATGTCAGAGATCAAAAGAGAGAAGGCTATGAAGCCTAAACAGACTTTAAACTGATATAATATTCTTGGATCTACAAAGGGTTGTAGGTCGTCAGGCACTGGTAAGGTAAGATGAGTAGTAAATTAACGGAGAAGAAACTTCTTCGTAGAGAGCCTATATCATTATCTGCAGATGGTACTACCACTGGTATCGTCACTATATCAGAGGCCTGCAATTTTAAGGTAAAGCAATGCATTACCTTACAGTCAGCAACCCAACCACCCTTAAATTTAGAAGTTAAGCGATTTATAGATGATACAAGCTTCTATGTTGGAGAGGTTGGTAAACCTATATCACATCGCTCAGATGTATCTGCTTATACAGTAGCTCCTACGACGCAGACTTATTCGCTGGACTTCAACTAAAAATTACACTCTATCCAGTAGATACAGAGTTACGGCACGTCTACTTTAACCTTATCCTCCATGAGGTAAAGTAATGGGCCACACCGTCTACGTAGAGTTTACAAAACCAGACAAATGGTTCAAGCCTTTTGCCTGGGCCATACAGTGGTTTGAGGGCACCGATTATTCTCACGTACGTTTACGATGGCACTCAACTAGCGGGGAAGAACTCATATATGAGGCATCGGGCTCCTCGGTTAAGCTCATTGGTAGATACGCTAAACATTTGCATCCAGCTGTGTCGATAAAGTCTTATAAATTCGACCTTACTCCTGAACAGTACCGAAAGATGATTGGCCTTTTCCGCTTTGCTGGAGTCGAATACGGTATATGGCAAGTATTGGGAATTGCGGTAGCTAGGTGGCTATGCTTAAAGAAAAACCCATTTAGCTTAGGTCGGTATGCTCAAGTATGCTCTGAGTTAGTTGCTGTGTTTCTAGAAGATGTCCTCAACCTGGACGTGGGAGAAGACCTAGACTTAGTAGGCCCAAGGCAGCTCCAAGAATTCCTTGAGAGGTTGACAACTCCATAAAGGTACACTATACTCTAAACGAACACAGGAGGAGCCATAATGGGAATTCAACTAAACACAATTAAAACAGGCAGCTCACCACTCGTCCCAGCCAACACCACTCAGGTAGTCTCCGACAAGGCAATGAAGTTGACGGGCGCCGGCGCACGCAGTCTCAAGCTGACATTTGTGACAGGTCAAAAAGAATATTGGTCTTGGATTAAAGAAGAGTAGCGCTACATAGAATCTATTCTTGCTGCATCTTTAAAAGCTCATCCAATGTTTTTATGGCACCCGCTAATTCTGCTAATCTAGAATCAATATTCGTTAATTGTCTAAGTAGTTCTTCTCTCTGTTTGACTTTTTGTACAGCTTCAAGTTGCAACTCTTCTCTTTTTTTGACTACTTCGTCCCTCATATAGAGCTAACCCTGATATAGTTATAGTAGGTATTTCTCTTATCGTAGGTATTGTACTATGTCTGGCGATTTTGAAAAGCTAATAAAACTTACTGAGCAGCTGATTGATCAGGAAAAGGCTGATCGTAAGGAGCTAGAGCGTTTAGTCGCCAATACTGCAGATGGCTATTGGGATTGGCATATAGCAAAAGATTACGAGTATATGTCACCTCGTTTCTGGGAAATACTTCATCAAGACTATAAGCTAAAAAAGCATCGCCGTAGCGAATCGATGCAGCTCGTCCATCCTGATGATTTAGCAGCTATGCAACTAAAAATAAAAGAACATTTTGAGAGTTTCGGTTCTATTCCCTTTGTGTGTGAAGCCCGATTTTATGCGCCCGACGGATCTCTAATCTACATCTTGTGCAAGGGGGCAAGTTGTTGAATGAGATGGCGATAAACCTATTCGAATGGTTGGCACACATTCCGATATTACTAGATTGAGGTGCTAAATGTCTGACAACTTTAGAGAAGAGTGGTTTAAGTTAGTTCTAGAAAATCTTAAGGACAACTCAGATAAACTACAAGAAATGCAAGATCAGTATTATCAGTTGCGTTCGTCATTCGATAAGCATCATATCTTAGATACCAAGATACATGAAGAGATAAAAGGGTTTATCGTAGAAACCAATCGACGTCTAGATATGTACAATAAGCAGTTAGAAATCCATATAGAAGGTACCAACACCAATCGTTTAGAGCTAAGAGAATTCAAGAAGTCTATTCATCCCCTCCTAGAACAATATGTAGAAGAACAAGCAGTTAAGAAAGCGAATATGCGACTTATTAAAAAATGGTCAGCATATTTAGGTATTTTAGGTGCAGTTATTGGTATAATTACTGGTATATTGGGTCTTCTCGATATTTTTTGAACTGTGTCAGGCAATTTCGCCTCGTCTTAACTTAGAAAGGATAAGTTATGTCACAGCATAAAGCTACTCGTCGTCAGACACTCCGTTCTGCTCTTGCGCATAAATCAGTAGCAGATCGTCTTTTGGATCAACTAGTTAGCACTCAGTCCAAGTTTAATGCGCTCATGGATAAGCTAGATGCAGATGATGCAGCTACTCTAGACACTGACTATGTTGCAACTCTTGAGATCACAAGCTTATTTGAAGCTGATGAGGCTGCTCTACCAGGTCAACATAAAGCTGATCTTCGTAAGGCACTCAGGTCAGCTCTAGCTCACAAGAGTTTAGCTGATGAGATCGCAGACGCCATGGAAGAGATCCAGGCATCATTTAATGCTCTTCTAGCTAAGCTAGATGCTCAAGCAGGGGTTTTAGCAGACACTGATTTTGCTGATCTCCTAGGTGTTTCTCCTGTTGATCCTGATGCTGCTTATCTTCCAGCCCAGCACAAGGTATCTCTACGTAAATCTCTTAGATCAGCTCTAGCTCATAAGAGCTTGGCTGACGAGCTACTTGATGCTGTTGCAGGTGTACAGAATGCTATGAATTCTTCTCTTGCTGCTCTTGATGCAGGTAGCGTTAATGGTGCTCATGCTGGCTTTAAGGTTGCTGAGCTCGATCCAGAAGCATAAGGTAGGTGAATATGAGTAGAAGACAAAACATCGATAGGTTGAAAGCTCTGTCTGTGTCTCTTAAGGAGACTAAGCCAGAACCTAAACCTAAAAAAGCAGAAGTTAAAGATCTGAAAGTTGAAGAGCCTAAAGAAGATGCGGCCCACAAGATGAGCAGAAAAGAGCGCAGAAAGTTGGCTAAGTCTGAAGAAACTTCTCTAGAAGAGTCAAGTGAAGAACAAGCTGATTAGGATCATTGAGCTTTCTGTTTAGACCAGAGGGGTGAAACAAACTAAAATGTTTCACCCCTTCTCTTTTTAAGAACTTAGATACTATACTACCGACTGCAATAACATAGTCAGCTTCATGTGCTTTTTCTAAAATATAGTATTTTCGATATGAGATTTGTGATATCGTTAACTGCTTATTGTTAGGTGTCTTGAATGGGTATAGATTTTCATAATAAAAATTGGCGGATATATTAGAAAACCATATATCAAGTGTTCTTCTAGATTTAGTGTCAGAGTGAAAAGCAGAGTTGTCTGGGGAACTAGTGGATGGGTTAGACCCTAAAACTAACACGTTTTTCAAGCTGAAGTCCAATGTAACCCTCCTTAGTGAAAAACTCTTTCACTAGAATATCTTTTCTATCGAACAGTGTATCAAAGTTTGAGTACTTATTCTTTACAATTATCTTCCGTATTCCAGCTTGCCAAAGTAGTTTTAAGCAAGTGTCGCACGGTGTATGCGTACATATAAGATAGCAATTTTTAGTAGCTATACCTTTTCTAGCACAGTACATGAGTATATTTTGCTCGCTGTGTACTATATACTCGTATTTTTCTGGTCTAGTATCTGGCAACATGTGGTCTTCAACTTCATATAAGAATCCGTTATAGCCAGTAGCGACGATCGTATCATCCTCTGAGTTCACTAAAACACTACCAACCTGTGTTTCTGAATCATGGCTTCGCTGTGACACTGCTTCGGCAATAGTCATGAAGGTCTGCAGCTTGCTAGGTCTATTTCGCATATTCACCACTCCAGTTTCTGTACTCTAATCTCGGATCATACTCTTCTTGTAGAAGGATAGAGTCTAACATCTTTGGATCTACTCTCCAGCGCTCTACTGCAAAGTTGATATTGAGTGTTGATTTGATAGATTTGCCCATACCACCAGTAACTTTAATAAGTTTTACCCATGCTACACCGCATTCATCTACATGAACTACACGATACTTTTTAGGTACTCTCATGCCTTCGGAAACATACTTTGGTTGCCATTTATCACTCTGCCAGTCCAGTTCTTCCATTATCAAGACGTCGCCAACTTCAACCTGGGTTTCTTGAAATGTTCTTAGAACTTTGTAAGATAACAAGGAGTTTATAGAATTTTCTATACGCCTTTTATCAGATTCTGACAGCTTATAGTGCATAACTCCTCCTAATGATACTATATAGATTATACAGGAGGAAAATCATGTTGAAGATTATACAGTGTCGTCGTTCTAGTTTAGCACTAATCGCCATTGGTTGCTTAACATTTTTGGGCGCTTATGTTGGAAATGATATCTCTGGCATCGCAGTTGCTATCTCAGGATTAGTGGCTTCTGTTGCTGCCAGCAATGCTTGGCAGAAGCGCGGTGAGATGGAAAATTCTAAGGATTAATCTTCTATCTCGGTTTTAAGTAGCTGAATGATGTCGTCGTCATCATCTTGTGGTGTTAAGGTCTTGAGCTTAACACCCTTTACCTTTTCTTTTACCAGACCTCTTTTAGGGCAAAAATACACGACTTCTATCTCTTTCTCACACTCAATGTTTTGATCTTTCTCTTTTGTCTTCATCGAGTAATTCCCAGCTAGAGTTCCAGTTGCCCTTAATTATATCTTGAATAGTTTTTCTATATGACTCTATAGGTCTAGGCAGCTCTTTCTTGTTGCAGAATGTCAAGAATTGAGTCATTGACCCAGTTACCATGAGCACATTATACACGCTGAGTGGGCTATTTACTTGTGACACGAACATATCTGCACCATCAAGCTGATAGTTTTTGGCATTCATGATAACTGCATCTGCTGTGCTTTTCATATGTTTCTCGATCTCAATAGAAATATTGACGCTAGATGCAGAAATTTCACTTACATTAGGCTCATAAAACTCTATAGTATTTTGCTTCTGAGAAAAGGATCTTAAGCCAAGATCACTTAATGCTAACTGTACAAAAAGTGGACATTTGACTAGAAAACATATGTGATTGATATCAGTTAGTCTAGTAGATATCTTGCCACTGAAGAACTGGTTCTGTACTTCTACAAAGTCAGCAGAGTCAAAAGTAGAACTTAATAAAGTCACAAAACCCTTATCCAGCACTGGTATCTTGTTTTTCAAGGAAGATAGAATTGTCATATGTGATTATCTCCGCTGAACAATCGTACTTCTTATCTATGTGATTCAGAAGCATGTGATCGGCAATGATTTCTTTAGTTTTATCTAGCAAATAATGAATTGTATCGTCAGATAAGATTTTAGTAGATTTGTTAAGCTCATCTACTTCATAGATGTGGATTCTCGTAATTTTATTACTGATATCTTCTATAGCTTCTAACATATCTATAAAAGATACTGGGCCAACTATTAGATTTGCTGGTACATCTTTTTCAACTTGAACAAATTTGTTAACAAAGAATAGTACAATAAATTGCTTATTATATAAAATACTTAGATCCATATCTACTAGAGAAGGCTCAAAAATCTCCATATCTCCTCCTAAATTTATTAATATATTTAATCTGTTGACAGTATTATTTAGTTAAGGCTTCTATCTGCCGCTTCAGGTCGTCTACCCTCTCCTGCACAGCCTTAAGTTGATCCTTAATCTCTTCATCATCAGGATATTTTCTGGCTTGCGATTTAAGAAAGAATAGCTCATCTAGAGCCAATCTAAGCGAATCTTTAAGCTCAGATAGCGTGAGACGTTCTTCTAACTTATCTACTGTTTCTGCTAGCGCATAGCGATCGTCAATGTAAGTATACCCGCCTAATACAGTGCCTAACAAAGCTAGTATCGCAGACACCGTGATAACTAGTGATCTAATAGAATCTGCTTTCTTTTGAGCAGTCTCTAGTATTCCGTTCATATTATCTCCTTGATACCATGACAATTTGACAGATATGCTCGAGTCTCTCGATGTGCTCAAAGGCATCCCATGGATTTTTGCCTACTGCTGTAACTCCGTGACCAACTTGCCCTACTATATCGACGGTCAATGGTTTTGCAGGGTAGTATGACCGAAAGGCAGCATTAGTAAACTTCGCCAACTCATGGGATCCTGCTTCTACGAAGGGCACGTTGAAGCCCACTCTAGTGTATCGCTTTAACTCAGGAAAATCTTTAGTGATCTCGCTTAGATCATGCCCGGCGTGCATTGCAGCAACACAGTAAGTAGGGTGTAGATGGACTACGGATCTAGTTCGAGTTGCATCTAGCAAAAGTAATCTGTGCATAAAGTATTCAGTAGATACGTTGCCGACATCTGTGGAATCAATGTCCACCTTAATGATGTGCTCTGGGTGAATAGTAGTCTTCCTAACTCCTTTTGGGGTGATATACACAAAGTTAGAGATATTGCCATCTAACGATTTGCGTACTGAGATGTTTCCATCACGAGTAGTTATCCAGCCTCTCTTGTAGGCTTCTCTCATTATGTCACCCATCGCGGTCAACATATGTACCTCTCACTTTAGGTTTTCTAAGAAATCTTCTTCAAAGCATTGTTGAAGATGTACTTCGCGAAGCTTGTCGATGGGCAAGTCCCACTGGATACCTCCGCCATCTAATACATAGCTTATATTGCTATTCATCTCAAAATACTCGAGCATAGCTTCTCTAGCATCTTTATCGAGAGACTTAAATCTATCAAGTCGCTCTTGCTCATGCTCTTCTCGACTCTTTATATTTATGACAGTACTAGGCGGAGCGGTGCTTGGTCCCAAATTAATACTTCCCGACCCAGAAAAGGTCACATTAGAAGCCAATGTGCCATTAGAAGAAAATGTTAAGTTATTATTAGTAGTTTGCGCTGCGGTAATGGTTCCATTAAAAGTGTGACTTGCAGTCGGTATTGTCTGTGTTGTTTTGATTAACTTAGTCATGCTTT
>Ga0196901_1001148_pt1 | contig 13511 bp, 7 predicted proteins | sample CB_VirMetaG_FD_169099 | JGI IMG/M metagenome (GOLD analysis project Ga0196901, IMG submission 169099) | Freshwater to marine saline gradient viral communities from Chesapeake Bay - CB_1504_1 Viral MetaG (v3) (version 3) | ecosystem: Environmental > Aquatic > Marine > Coastal | place: USA... | reverse complement strand
CAATCTAAATTCTTCTGTTATTGATCCAGCAAATAATTGGATTTCAAATTCGATGTATTTTTGGACTTATGCTAATACAGGTCCAGCAGTTATTGTTAAATTGAATGCCTCAGGATCTTCATATTCTTCAACGCCTACTGTCAGTGTTATCGCCAATACCAGGGTTCAAAGTCTTGGTATTTTAGGTAGAATGCGAATAAATGATGGCGGTTCAAACTATCAAATAAGTGATAAAATAGAGTTTATAAATGTTTTTGGTGGATATGGAACTGGTGCTTCAGCAAACGTGAAAAATGTAAATGGTTCTGGGGCTATTACAGAAGTGGAATTTGAAGAGGTTCCTGGTCACATAATCGGTGGTTCTGGATATGATATCAATTTTCTACCCACAGCAAATGTAATAACATCTACAGGTAATGGTGCAAACATTTCTGTTACAGCAACGCTTGGTGCTGGTGCATCTTTCTCGACACTATCTTCAAGTATAGGTTCTATAGAAAGAATAGTGATTTATAATAGAGGTAGTGGATACACTACTGCACCAACAATCGATCTATCTGGATCGGGAGACGGAACAGCACAGGCAGTTTCTACGATTGTTACTGGTGCATATTCATACCCAGGTAGATATTTAAATGATGATGGTCATGTAAGTTCATATAATTTCTTACAAGATCGAGACTATTATCAACTATTCTCATATGTCGTAAATTCATCAAAATCTATACATGAGTATAGAGATGTGTTGAAGAATTTAACACATCCAGCAGGAAGTAAACTATTTGGTCGATATATTTATGTTGATGATGATGCATCAAATATGATCTGTTCTTGTGATATTCATGATTCTATTCATTCTGTATCTCTTGAAAAAGAATATGAAAAGATTGGTAATACTATCAATGTTTCCTATACATCACATTCATTTACAGCGGATCAAAATGTTACTTTAGAGTTTGTTTCCTGGGACAACGGATCATCAAATACAAAGAATGGTATATATAGAATAGAAACTGTATCTACAGATAATTTAGAAATTATACAAAAAAGCAAATTAGTTGATATAGAGATAACTGATTCTGGTTGGGGATATTCTGGAAATGGATATCTTGAAATAACTGGTGATGGTTATGGTGCAAATGCTAGTTATACTGTAAATTCGAATGGTGCAATAATTTCCGTATCGATTCTAGAACCTGGAATAAACTTTACATATGAACCAAGCATTACAGCAAATGCAACAAATACAACAACAGCAACATTCAGTTCTATGATATCATATGCCAATAATTCAAATGGTAATGTGATCATTACACTAATATCATAAATAGATAAAAAAGGATTATTTTGTCAACATGACAACATCGATAACATCAGCGGCATTTATAGATTTGAGAATCAATAATGCTGAACAGCTAAAAGAATCTGTTTCAGAACCATCACCCAACACTGTTCTTTATCTTACATATGGTAAAACAGATGCTTGGGCAAATGATGCTGCACCAACTGCTGCAAATTCTTCTGTTGCTCTGAGATATGAAATTTGGAATAACATGATTGGCGGAAAAAGAATTCTTGGTGGTAATATTATGCACGCCATAGATAGACACAATTGGACATCAGGAACAACATACACAGCATATGATCATATGTCAGATGATCTATACAATGAGAATACGGTTTTTTATGTTGTAAACAGTGATTATTCTGTATATAAGTGTTTGGCAAATAATACAGGTCAACCATCTACAGTAGAACCCACATCAGTTAATCCATCTATTTCTTCATCAACATCTGATGGTTATGTCTGGAAATATATGTACAGTATAAGCGATTCTGAACAAATAAGATTTACAACCGATGATTATATTCCAGTCAAAACACTTACCGAAGATGAAGGATCTCTGCAATGGCAAGTTCAAACAAATGCAGTTGATGGTGCAATAAATGCAATTTACATTACAAATGCAGGTAACAATTACACGACAGATAATGTTGTAGTAACAATAACTGGAGATGGAAGTTCCGCAACAGCCTCTGCTACTTTGAATACAGAAACGAATACTATATCAAGCATCTATATGACAGATGTTGGTTCTGGATACACATTTGCAGATGTTACTATAACTGGTGGAAGCGGAACAGGTGCAGCAGCAAGAGCAATCATAAGTCCTATAGGAGGACATGGTAGTGATCCAATTTATGAGTTGGGTGGAAAAAATATTATGATAAACATGACACTCAACTATAGTGAAAATTCTGTTCTTGTTGATGATAACGATTTCAGACAAATTTCTATTATCAAAGATCCACATGATTTCAACACATCGAATGTTTCTAGACAGCTTGCCGTTAATCAAACAAAAGTATTAACAATGTCTGGCGTTGACGATTATATTCAGGATGAATTAGTTTATCAAGGAACAAGCTATTCGACAGGAACATTTAAAGCAAGAGTTGCATCTTGGGATTCAGCTAATAATCTTCTTTATGTTATAAATACATTAGGAGATGTAACAGCATCACAATCTTTGATTGGTACTGAAAGTTTTACTGCAAGAATCGTGTCAAGTGTGACAAATCCACATTTTGAGAAATATTCTGGAAAAATTTTATATGCAGATCATCTAGTACCAATAACCAGATCAAACGACCAGATAGAAGACTTCAAAATCCTGGTGAAATTTTAAAAAAGGAAAGAATAAATGGCCGCTAATGTAGCAAATTCAAGATTAACTACTAATTTTAGTGTTTCACCATATTATGATGATTTTGATGAAAACAAAGGCTATTACAGGATTCTTTATAAGCCAGGATATGCTGTACAAGCTCGTGAACTTACTCAAATGCAATCTATGCTACAGAGTCAGATTGATAGATTTGGTAAGCATGTATTCAAAGAAGGCAGTATAGTTCTTCCTGGTGCATTTTCTGTTCGAACAGCATCTTCTGGAACATTAGAAAAAGGTCCAGGAAATCCAGTCGATTATGTAAAAGTTGCAGCATATGATACTAACAATGACTCAGTTACTATCAAAAATTTCTATAATCAGACAGTTAAAGGAGTAACTTCTAATATAGCTGCATATGTTATTGATACGCTTCCTACAGATGGAACTACTCAAAATACTAATACACTCTATATTACATATCTTGGAGCATCACCTAGTAACAGTGCAATCAGAAAATTCCAAGAAGGAGAAACTCTAACTAGTAATGCTGGAACACTAGTTGTTATGAGTTCAGCCAATACTAGTAATGTAACAGGCAAATCATCTTGGTTTCAAATTGATGAGGGTGTTCTATTTGCTAAGCAACACTTTATCTATTTTCCAACACAATCCATTGTTCTTGATAGATATAATCCATTACCAGATTGTCTAGTTGGTTTTTATATTTCTGAAGAATTAATTGATTATACAGATGATACAAGTTTGCTTGATCCTGCACTGGAATCTTCAAATTACTCAGCTCCTGGTGCAGATCGATTAAAATTAGGTACTACTCTTCAAGTCTTACCTTTTAACTATACTTCAGTAAGTTCCGATTTCGTACCACTTTTAAGTATGAAAAATGGTATAATTCAAACAAAACAAGAAAAATCACAATATAATATACTTGGTGATGTCCTAGCATCCAGAACATACGATGAATCTGGAGACTATGTTAAATCTGGTCTTAATGTACAGGTTAGTGAACATATACGAATCACTTCACCTTTCCCTAACTATGGTAGATATGAGTCTGGTGGTACTCCTAATGGTAATTCACAACTACTTATTGCAACAGTCGATCCTGGTGTTGGTTATGTTAAAGGATACGGTATTTCTAAGTATGATCGAACTGATATAGAATTCAATAAACCAGTAGAATATAATAATGTCATCGAACAGTTATCGACTACTGTTATGGGACAATATATTGATGTAAATGAATTCGTCGGTAGTTGGGAATTGAATAAAGGAAATCGTGTTCAATTCTATGATATCCCACAAAGAAGAATCACTAACGGAGGCATCACTACATCTCAAAAATGGTCTACAGGATCACAAACAGGCAATAATATAGGTTCAGCGATCGTTAACTCTGTCAAGTATGTTGAAGGTAAACCCGGATATGACGCAATTTATCGTATCTACCTATCTGATATTAATATGTCTGGTACAAACAGCTTCTCTAATATCGCAAGTCTTTATATTTCAACAACACCATATGCTTCTTCTGGTGCTGACGTTTATGGAATTAGTCCTACTGCAAATTCAACAAATAGCACATTTCTTTATGAAGTATCTAAATCCCCATTATTATACTATGTTGGCAGTGATTGGACAAAGACACTTAAAGATAGCCTAGGTAATCCTAAATTAATATATTTCTTCAATAAAACTGAAGGTATATCTTCTACAATTACTATGGCTAACAGTGGTATATTGACACCTACACTATCATTAGGTACTAATCAGTATCTTCCTTATGGCAATACTACAGTTTCGGATGCTCTTTCATATGAGTTTGTTCTTACCATGGGACAAACATTTAACATTGGTCCTCTTTGGTGGTCATCTGTTTCTGCCAGCGGTAACACAATATCTGGCTCAAACACAGAATTCACAAAATTCAATGTTGGTGATAAAATTGAATTATCTGGCCAAAGCAATACTTGGTATATTACTTCTATTGCCAGTGACTTAAGTATGACTGTTTCAAATACAGTACCAGCAAGTGTTACTTCAAATCTCATCTTTAAATCATATAAAACTGGAGACATTATCAATCTAGCAGGTAAAGGTATTGATAGTGGTGCCGAAAGAACAATATCTACAACTTCAACTTCATTTACTATTGATATTAAAGAAACTTTACCCGTAGCACCTCCAGTTACTGTTTCATACAAGATTGGAAGCACACAAACACAATCCGCACAAAAGACATTGAAGTCAAATCGTGTAGTTAAAATTAATTGTGCTACTGCCGGAATCAAAGGTCCATTCTGTCTTGGATTCTCTGACGTATATTCTATCAACAAAATCGTTCAAAAAACAGGTTCAGCTCCATCAACATTAACTGATGGCACTGATGTTACAAAATATTTCACTTTGGATAATGGGCAAAGAGATACATTATATGATTTAGCATACATTAATAAATCTAATGCATTGTCTTTGGGTGCTACTGATTATCTGTTGGTTAGTTTAAATTATTTTGAACCCAATTTCACTGGCGCAGGTTCATTCTTCTCAATAGATTCATATCCTATTAATGATGGATCAACAACAAGTTCTCAAATAAGAACTGAGAATTTACCTGTTTATGTTTCTCCATCTAGCGGTCTTCGTTATGATCTGAGAAACCAACTTGATTTTAGACCTGTTAAATCTATCACTGCAACTGATACTACAACTATTGGTTCAGCATCTACAAATCCATCAAATAACTCTACATCATATGTCTCAAGTGGTTCTGGTATAAATTTCCCTGTTCCAGATTCACAATTAGTATATGACTATTCGTATTATATTGGTAGAGTAGATATAGTTTGTATTAATAAAGAGGGGTCAATTGTTGTTATTGAAGGTACTCCTGATGTATATCCAACTACACCAATTCCTTCTGATAATCAAATGATTGTTGCTATCATTAATACTACTCCATATCCATCAATTTCTCCTGCATATGGTAATGTTATTCGTAGAAATGATCTAGCTTGTAAAGTCAAAAAGGCATCCAATCGTGTTTATACTATGAGAGATATTGGATTGCTTGATAGACGTATTTCTAATCTAGAGTATTATGCATCTCTTACTCTACTAGAAAAGAATGCCATTAGCCTACAAATTCTAGATGAAAATGGACTTGACAGATTTAAGAATGGCATTTTCGTCGATACATTTAGAGATACTGCTTTAAGTTCTGCAGGTGTTGATCCTGATTATCGCATCGTCAATGATCCTGAAGAATTAAGCATTCGTCCTCTATTCACTACAGAGTCTATTGGATATGACTTTATTTCAGGTAGTGGAGTAACAGTATCACAAGGTGAACCTGAATGGGGTGTTGCTGGTGGTATTATTATGATGAATTATTCTGAGGTTCAACAATATCAACAACCTAGAGTTACCGAAACCCGTCTTCTTGAAAGAGGCACATTCTTCTTCCAAGGATATATGAGCATTCTACCCAGAGAAGATGTTTGGATTGATACTACACAATTACCCGATGAATTCGTTAATATTAGTGCAACCAATACATTACTTGATGTTTCAGTTAGTTCAGAAGCAATAAATCAAGCTGCATCAATTGTCAAAGAAAAAATCAATACAGTATGGGGCAATTGGCAGGCAACCGTAACTGGTTATAACTTATATCGTGGTGATGGTGCAGCCAGAACATATGTTGGATATTTCACAGATGTTGAAGCAGCAAGACGGGCAGCAAGTGCTTGGACTTCTGTAAGAAGCGGTGGTGTTGCTACACTTGAAACAGTATATAATAACTCAAGATCGGGCACTTCTTATTTCTCAAACTTTAGTTCTGATGAAGCAGCAGGATCTAATAAACTAATTTCAACATCATCAATTGCATATATTAGACCACAAAAACTTGCTATTCAATGTGGTAATTTGAAAGCATATTCGAAAATGAATGCATTCTTCGATGGTGTAAATATTTCACAATATTGCACACCATTATCATATGAACAATACGTTCAATATATTGGAGGTAAATCAATTTCTCCAAATGAAGACGGAACATATCCAGTTGAAGGAAATGATCTAATTGTTGATCAATATAGGAGTCTTTATTTCTTATTCAGAATTCCATCTGAAGATGGTGCTCCTAAATTTAGAACTGGACAAAGAAAACTAATTGTTATTGATAACATTAACATCGATGTAAATTCTCTTGATTTGACTGAAGATACGTCAACAACAGCAACAGCGATATTCTTTGCTGAAGGTTCAAAACAAGAATTGCAAAGAACCGTGTATTCCACCAAAGGACATGTTGTTACATCATCTCCTGAAAGTGAATCATTTGATTCAAAAACTCAACAAGTTCTACCAAATACTTGGAGACCACCACCAAAGTCACACTGCTGTTTCGATCCAGATGCTAAAGTTCTTATGGCCAATTGTACATGGAAAGCTATCAAGGATGTAGTGGAAGGCGAAGAAGTTATTGGTGACAATAATACTGTTAATACTGTTAAACAAAATAACAAGGTTACAGTTAGTGATAGAAAAATGGTCAAACTTAAAGATACATCATTCTACACAACTGATGATCATATGTTCTTGACTAAAAAAGGATGGAAAACTTGGAGACCAGATATTCTTCTCAGAAATGCAGAAGAACCAAATAATGGCATCCTATCATTAAATAGTCAATTCCTAATTGGCGAAAACAGATTTACACCAATTAATAAGAATGATGAACTTAAGAGAGTAAAAATTATTGATGGTAAAATTGTAGAACACTTTGTGCCTTATGAAATTGTTGAAGGAAATTTCTATCAATTTGATCCTGACTATATTGTTCACGATCTTGTTGTTGATGGTAATATGACATATATCGTTGACGGTTATGTTGTTCATAACTGCTGTGTGGCATATACTGTTCTAATTCGTGCTCCCGATGAAGAAGAAGGTATATTCTGTACTGGATTTGATTTTTACGTTGCAAGAAAATCACAAACTCGTGGTATTTGGGCAGAAATTGGTGTTGTTGATGAAACAGGACAGATTACTAATGAAAGAGTACCTGGAACTGAAGTTGTATACAATAACGCAGAAGTTCCTGAATCTCCTGATGGTATTTCTAATCCTGTTCAGATTCGATTTGATGCTCCTGTATTCTTGTTTAATAAGAAATCATATGCATTTATCGTTCACTCTGACAGCCCTGATCCATTCTTCATTGATCAAGATACTCAAATCTGGGTATCCAGGCTAGGTCAAACAGACGTTAATACCTTGGCAAAAGTCAATGATAGACAAGGCACAGGTCAATTCTGGCAAACAACAAACAATGTTAACTGGTATGAAGTACCTGATGTGGATCTAAAGATGGAAATCTATAGAGCAGAATTTACACCAGGAACTACAACATTCGTTCTAGGCCAGAAACCCATTGAAAAAATGCATCTAAATGAACAGACTTCTTCATTCAAGAATCTTGTTGGTGAGCACTTCAGATCCGGCGATACACTCACACTATCCAGCATAATCGGAACAATATCTGTAGGTGATAGAATACAAGGAAATGTATCAACATCTAATGCTAATAGCCAAGTGCAAACTGTAGTTGATGCTTCCACATATCAAGTAGCCAATAGTAAATATAAGATCGGTGAAGGTGTTGTAGTTTACAATTCTATAGGAACCGTTGTTGCTACTGCTAACATTGCCAATATTTCTAATTCTGAAGCAGTGCTATCTTATGTAGATGAATCACAAAATAAAGTTTATACTGAATGGAAACAGTCAACAGGTAATTTCTCTGCCAATCAAAAATTAACACTAATAAGTAACGGAGGCGATACCTACAAGGCAAATATTGATTATATCGGCGATTTCAATTATTCTGCTGTAAGTTTCCATCCTAAGGTTCTAGATTTCGTTAAAACAGACATTAACTATGAAATGGATACTTATAATTTAGGAGAAACAACATCTTCTGGATATCAAAAGATCATTTCTCAAGATGTTACATATTTCAATAAAGAAAAACAAATATATTCTCGTTCTAATGAAATTAACGACATTGCTGGAGATAGATCGAATAAAGTTAGAGTAACATTTACTACTACTTCAAAGTATGTTTCTCCAGTTTTAGATTTAAATAATTCACAAACCATTGCTCTTGGTAATATTATTAATGCTAATACTTATGGTGAAGGATTAGTATATGATGGTTCTGGAAATATTCTATCTACATTTAGTGCAAATACTGCATCTTCTGGTGGTATGGCACTCAATAGATATATTTCTCAGATCATTACTTTGGATGAAGATCAAGAAGCTGAGGATTTAAAAGTCATTCTATCTTCTTATCGTCCACCAGGAACAGACGTTATTGTTTATGCAAAAATTAAAAACAATCAAGATGGCGATACATTCAAAAGTAAGAATTGGATCAAAATGGTAAGGTCTAATAGTGGCGATAATATATATTCCTCACTGTCAGATAGAAATAACTTCCGAGAATATACTTATACTCTACCAAGTGATCTAATGACATCCCCTGTTGGTGGTGTTCAATATATAAATTCAACAGGTACAATATTTACCTCGTTTAGATACTATGCCATTAAGATTGTACTAGTTGCGGATAACCCTGCTGTTGTACCAAGAACTTCTGAACTACGTGCTATAGCTTTGCAAATGTAATGGAGAAACTAATATTATGACTGAGAAAAAATTATTGAAACTAATGAGTTGGCCTATAAAGTTACCTAGTTCATACTTTACAGGCCTACTCATGATCAATCATCCTCCAATCGAAGGTGGATGTGAATATGGTTGGGGTAAAGTATATGAAGAAAAAGATACAGAATTTCTTTCTAAACTTTGTGACTATTTTGAAGAAAGATTGAATCAAGATACAATCAATACGAATAGTGTTGTTTGGAGTGCTATTGTTCCCACTCATGCAGAATTTATTGAACTTCTAAAAAACAGAGAATATGATAAACTACATGAGTACCTTAGTTTAATGTTCACTAAACCTCTTACTCTTGGTATTGCTCAGGGTGACTATTTCTACAACAGATTAAAAAAGAATGAAGAAGATATTGTCAGAAATACAGGATTTGCCGTCTATGATAAATTTCTATCACTCCTCGAAGCAGTAGGGCTTGTTCCAGCTTTCTCTCCAGAACAATATCAAACTAAAAACGAATGGATAAAATACTACTCTGTTTCTATGGATAACTACCTTGATGAACTAGAAAAACATTTTGGTTGTACAATTCAAGCACCTAAATATCAGGGTGAACATTTTGGTCTTCAAACAGAGAAACATGGTCTTTTTTCAGATAGAGACATAATGGCTCTTGGTGTAGCTATTCGAATTAAAGAAGCTTACTGGAATCGTACAAACATTAGTATTTGTGATATCGGCTCTGGATTAGGTTATCTTCCATTTTACTTGAGACAACTAGGATTTACTAATATTACACACATAGATATTCCTACAGTTACAGTTGCTGCTAAATATTTTATGCACACTAATATGCCTGATTTCGAACTCAAATATATTTCACCATATGAGTTTGATGGAAAATATGATTTGGTAGTCAATTTCGATGGTATGTCCACATTTAGTCGTGAAGATGCCGAAGATTACGCAAATAAGATTTCAAACAATACTAAACATTTCTTATCTATTAATAGAGAAATTGACGACTTTAGAGTTAGTGACATTATGAATATGAACAGAATTTCAAGAAATCCTTTCTGGTATAGGAGAGGATATGTTGAAGAAGATTATGTATCAAAAGGATAATATCATGCATCTATTTGAAAACTTTATGACACCTGATGAAGCAGACAAAATTGAGACTGCTATGCTTGCCCTTCCTTGGTATTTCAATACCATCGAAGGGAATCTTTCTAATGCGTCACAAGATACTCCTGTTTATTTTGTCAATTTAATTGGTTGTGAATCTCATGGAACCACCTCCGATGATATTAAACCTTTTGTTCCATTAATCCTTAAATTAGAAAAGATTACCGGCAGGTCTTTTAAAGAAAGAATTTCAAGAGTCAAAGCCAATCTTTATACTAAAAGACCTGATTTTCCGGAAAATTTTCATCATAAACCACATCTTGACTTCTATAATGAAGAAACTAAGTTAGGCGATGAAGGAGAAGTTTTATTATACTATGGAAATACTTCTGATGGTGACACATATTTCTTTAATGAAAAAAGAATCGATACTAAAACCTTAACTATAACAGATCAGTTTCCTCATATTAAAGGAAATGGTTTGTTGTTTGATAATACCATTCTACATGCCAGTTCTAGTCCAAGAATTTCAGAGTATAGAATGAACATCAATTTTGTATTTAGGAAATAGTAAAATGGAAAAAACAGAAATACAAGGAATCTACAAAAAGAGTGAAGGAATTTTTATAAATAAAGATACAGATTCGTTACAAGCATATCGTAAAAGAAAACTTCGTGAAAAACGTATAGATGAAATACAAAATGATGTTGCTAGTCTAAAGGATGATATACAAGAAATAAAACAGCTACTCAGAGGATTATCAAGGTAAATGGCAGCATACGTAGAATTAGTAGTAGATCAAGGGACAACATTTAATAATGTCATCAACATTACAGATGATGTTACCAATGCTGCTGTGAATGTTTCTGGATATTCTTTTGAAAGTCAAATAAGAAGATCATATTATTCTGCAAATATTACTGCAAATATCATATGCACGATAACAAATGCTTCTAATGGTGAAGTAACTATGAATATGACAGCATCAAATACAGCTAACATCAAACCTGGAAGATATGTGTTTGATGTGAAATCTATCGATACTTTTGATGTGGTAAATAGAATACTAGAAGGAATCATAACAATCAATCCATCGGTCACAAAGTAAAATGGGAACAAAAGTAACAGTAATATCCACACCAAAAAATAGAGTTTCAGTAAACAATCAACAGAGAGCAACAATCCGCACAGTAACAATTGCTCCTGAACAGATATCAAATAGATTGTCTGGATTGACAGATGTTGACGCATCATCACCAGATAATAATGATACCTTGGTTTATGATTCAGCAACAGGAAAATATGTGATCAAAGAATTGCCAATCGTAAACGGAGGAACTTTCTGAAATGGCAAATACAATAATTCAGATCAAAAGATCAAGCACCACTACTGTTCCTACGTCTGGCACATTAACTGCTTCTGAACCAGCATATTCTTATCTCTCAGAAAAATTATTCATAGGAACATCTGATGGCTCTGGTGTCATAGCAATTGGTGGTAAATTTTATGTAGATTTATCAAACACAATTTTTAATGCTGCAAATGCAGCATTTTTGACTGCAAACACTGGATTCGCTTCATCAAATCTAATCTTTGATGCTGCTAATGCTGCATTCTTAAATTCCAATGTTTCATTTGATGCCGCCAACGCAGCTTTCCTAAACTCTAATGTCGGATTCAATGCCGCGAATGCTGCTTTTCTAAATTCAAACTCTGCATACAATTCGGCTAATGCCGGACAATTGACAGCAAATACTGCATATGATGCTGCTAATGCTGCATTTCTAAATTCTAATGTTGGATTCAATGCTGCTAATTCTGCATATGTAACAGCCAATTCCGCCTTTGATGATTCAAATACAAGACTTTCAACATCAGGCGGTACAGTAACAGGTGATGTTTCTATCGTTGGCGATCTTGTAATTTCTGGTAACACATATGTTGTAGACTCCGAAACACTAAGAGTGTCAGATCCACTAATTTATCTTGCTGGTAATAACTATGTTTCTGACATAGTTGATATTGGTTTTGTCGCCAACTATGTAAATTCTACAGGACAGAATGTTCATACTGGTGTTTATAGAGACCATTCTACCAAAGAATATTACATTTTCCAAGAATATAGTGAAGAGCCTATCAATAACCACATTGATCCAAATGGAAATAATTTTACTCTTGCGGTGTTGAATGCAGATATTAGAACAACAAATCTAATTTTGTCTGGCACAAATACGACAGTATGGATTAGATCATCATATGATGCTGCTAATGCATCCTTTGCTGCTGCCAATGGTGCATTTCTAAATTCAAATGTTGCCTATAATGCAGCAAATGCTGGATTGCTTACAGCAAATGTTGCCTATAATGCAGCAAATGCTGCATTTCTAAATTCAAATTCTGCATACGATTCAGCAAATGCAGCACAATTAACGGCCAATACAGCTTACGATAAAGCAAATACTGCAAATGTAAATGCTGGAAATGCTTCATTCTTGACAGTTGGCACTATTCCATCTGGTAGAGTAACCGGAGATTATTCTGGTATTACAGGACTTGGAACAATAGTATCTGGTACTTGGAATGCTGATATCGTTCAAGTTCAGTATGGTGGAACAGGAAGATCATCATTTACACAGAATGGGATTTTGTATGGAAATACTTCTGGACCAATCAATATAACTTCTGCTGGAACCGAAGGACAAGTTTTACAGGCAGATGCTTCTGGTGTTCCACAGTTTGGAATGCTCGACGGAGGAAATTTTTAACGGAGAAATATTATGAGTGATGCTAATAGATATGTAAATGCTTACATCGATACTTGTGTGGCAACTATCAACGAACTGAATATTAAATATATTCAATCACAAGCACAATTAAAAGTTGCTTCTGATTTGGTTGCCGATAAAGAAAAGATAATTTCAGAACTTCAATCAGAACTTGAGAATCAAAAAAGCATCAATGAAAATAGCAAAAAATCTTTAGATGATGCTAAAATTATGG
>Ga0196901_1001144_pt1 | contig 13580 bp, 21 predicted proteins | sample CB_VirMetaG_FD_169099 | JGI IMG/M metagenome (GOLD analysis project Ga0196901, IMG submission 169099) | Freshwater to marine saline gradient viral communities from Chesapeake Bay - CB_1504_1 Viral MetaG (v3) (version 3) | ecosystem: Environmental > Aquatic > Marine > Coastal | place: USA... | reverse complement strand
GCCCGTATCTGATGAAGCACGAGAAAACATTGAGCGGATTCGAAGGGAGCGAGAGGAACGAGAGGAACAAGCCAGACGAATGAGAACGACGCGAGAGCCTCCCGATCTCACACCGCCAGCGTACACTCCACTCCCGCCCCCAACAATTCAACCTGGTAGCAGCGCAGAAATACAAGAGTATCTTGACAGCATCGCACCGCCACCAGCACCTCCACCGATCATTGGAAGCACACCCATGACAAGGATGCAGGATTACCTTAGCTTTATGGGCAATGCTGTACAGCCACGGCCAGCAGCCTCACAACAGACAGCAGCTCCTGTCATTGTGAACAATCAGGGTGGTCCTACAAGCGTCAACAACGGAGGCAACGTGACGAACATTATAACTGGCGGATCTTCGTTATCATTGCCTCAGCTAGCATACAATCTTCCATCATCGCTAAGTTAAAAAGGGGGCCATTGGCCCCCTTCATTTATTCCGTAAGATAAACACGCTCACCACGGTTGATGGGAATCGTGTTAGGCTTCTTTTCTTCCGGAACGACGTAGTTGATATGCACGGACAAAATACCGTCTGCATATTCAGCACGTTCGACTCGCGCGTCCTGCGACAGAGCAAACGTGCGCTCGAAAGCACGCGTTCCGATGCCCTTATGGATGTAGTTCAGTTGCTGGTCTTCATCCTTACGACCCGACACTTTCAAGGTGCCATCCTCGACTGAAACGTCGAGTTCAGACTCCTTAAAGCCCGCAACGGCAACTTCGAGTACTGCTCGTTGCTCGCTAAGTCGGATGATGTTGTAAGGGGGATAAGATGTTCCGGTGTTGACGAACGACTTCGCGTACCGTGCCGGGAACAATAGTGTGCTGACGATGTCGTCAATTTCTTTTTCTAGTCTAGTCATGTTTGTCTCCTTCATTAAGCGAGATTGGATTAGGCGATCTTACGACTCGCCTGTATAGACGAGGGGACCCTGTAAGAGGCGTCCCCTCGAAACTATTTATCAGTCTTTGTTTCGACTGTCGTTCAATAAATCAGATCCCTGTGGATCCTAGCCCGCCGTCACGCTCGGTCTTCTTTTGGGGCTTCTCGGTCGTTTCTTCGAGAACGTATTTGACAGTCTTCTCGAGAATACCTTGTGCAACCCTGTCACCGTTGTAGATCAAAATTGGCGTATCGCCGTTATTGACTACCATCATGAAGGTTGGATCGACGTAGTCGCTATCGATAATGCCCGTTCCGTTTGCCAGAGACAGACTATACTTCAAAGCCATGCTCGAACGAATGAACAGTTTAAGCACATGCTTTTCAGGAATGTCAAAAATCAAACCAGTAGGCACAAGGGTGCGAAACTGTGGGTGAAGAGTGACTGCCAACCTACCATCGCCAGTTGGCTTGACAGGGATTTCCATTTCGCGGTTGTGAGGGTTGTATGCTCGAATCTTGGTGTTGGCCTCGAGACAAGCCTTCAAATCAAAAGCAGCCGATCCGCTTGTGGCGAAGGACGGAATTTCTGCGTTTTCATTTACTTTAAAAATCTTCATGATAAAATCAACCTTTCTTTTTGCCGATGTTGTACTTGCTTTCCAAGGACCAATCATCTTTTTCTTTGTGTGACAGCACCTTAATTTGACTCAAAGGTGCAATAGGATGTTCAGATTTGCTTGCATCTACCACTTCGAGTAGATCCCACTCCTCGAGTAGATTTACAATCGTGTTACGACGAGCTCGATCTTCCTCTGTGAAGTTGTTCTCTTTGCCATCAAGAATAAACAACTCTTTGAAATGGAGTATTGCATACCGACCCTGCTTATGCAGTATATGGCATGATTGGAACAGCTTCTTTTCTTTGCGAGAAGCTATGCCGACTCTGGTCAACGTTTCTTTGATTTTGAGAAAATTGTCGGGGTTCGGCAAGGTTATTTCAACGCCAACTCCTCGAAAAATATCTTCCATAATGATCACCTTTATTGTTATAGTTATAGATCATGAACCACCCTTGGTCATACGGATATTTATTTGTTCTAAGTTTTCTGGTGTCAACACCTTCATATACGATTTTGCAACAGTACGGTTGCATTGGAAGTATTGTTGAACGGTATCCAGAGTAGCGTTTTTATCGTTCTTGTGCCACTTTGAGAACCGCTTTCGTGATCTTAAAGCCCCGAGGTAGTATCGATATTGAGCATCCTTGAACACATTATGCGCTCTATTCATCTCATTAGCATGTAGCACCGTATCCTCAAAGTATGAAAACCCTTTGTTGGCTAAAAAGGGGTTGTATTGCTTTTCAACTGCAGCCGGATCATCTGCAGTCTTCACGAGGTCGACTTTAGAATGCGATGCTGAGTTGATAAAGTCGAAAGGAGTGTATTCAGTCATTATATAAATCCTTCACTTGCTTACTCATGTCTTCCATCATACCAGCGCACATCGGACACATATTTACCTTGCTCTTGCCATCCTGAGCTGAATACTCCAGCTCAAACGCCTCTGTCTTATCAACTTCGATCTTGCAGAAAAAGCATGATATCATGATTGGAGGTTTGCGAAGAAACCACATTATTTCAACGCTTCCGCTATAACATCAACGTATTTTTCTTGTACGTCTGGGTTGAGATAGTTGACGTCAAACTGACTGACATACTCGCCAATCAACTCAGGGTGTTTGCCTTCGCACACGTCTGTTAGAGACACATTGTGAATTATAGTGAATAGCTCTAGCTTGATTTCTTGCTCAGCAATGCTAACGAGCTCATCTTCTGCATCGATTCCGTGAGTCCTGTTCAATGCTTCCACCATGTCGGTTTGATACTGAATCCTAAGCTCCTTGCGAGAGCCATCTTCAAATACAACAAAGAACGACACTTGCAATGTACCCCCTTCGATCGTTTTTGCTTCTTGCTCAATCAAAAAAGTTTTACCGCTGACCTGTACTGATTCGATTTTCCTCATTTGAACTGGCACTCCATCATTACCTCTGTTAAGAAAGCGACTGTGTTGATTTCCGGATCAGCGACGAACGAATGCTTGTACATATAGTCCGCAAGCGTGACCACAAACCCTGGCAAGCTCTTCATCTCGATCTTGTCGGTTGCCATGTCATAAATCTGCCTAAACAGCGCATTAGCGTCTTGATCGCTGTTGTCTGCCGCCCACTTCCGCATATCGGAAAATTGCTTGTTTTTGAGCATGGTAAACAGAGAATCGATCGACTCCTTCGAGAGATCCACGAAGATGCCTTCATCGATTTTCCCTGTAGCAGCATACTTCTGTAGATTGCCAAGCACCCGACGGAAGTCGGGAAAGTACTTCTCAATTACTCGAGCGACCGCCTTGGGTTCATACGTCACTTGCTCAGCATCCAGAATTGCAAGCACACGTTTGAAGAACGTTGCCGCAAGTCGGGGTTTCTCATCATTCTCAAACACAAAGTCGATTTCTGAGAAGCGAGACTCGACTAGAGCAGGGATGATCCTATTCTTGTAGTTACAAGTGAATATGAATCCACAGTTCTTGGAAAATTCTTCGACAAAACCACGGAAAGCCGTTTGCGTGTTCATAGTGAGATAATCAGCCTCGTCGATGATCACATATTTCCGACCCCCAGCAAACGATACCGACGAAGCAAAGTTTTGGATGTCGTAGCGGAGGGTATCGATGCCACCGTTCAACGATCCGTTGATAACGATGTAGTCAGCCTGAATCTCGTCAAGCATAGCTTTTGCGATTGTAGTCTTACCCGTGCCAGGCGGACCTGCAAGAATCAGGTTGGGGATGTTCCCATCTTCGACGAACTTCGCAAAGATCTTCTTGATCCGATCAGGGAGGATGGTGTCCGCTACCTTACGTGGTCGGTACTTCTGTACCCAAAGGAATTCGTCCATCGCAATGTCAATTTTCATAGTATAGTGTCCTTTGTTAGGATTCATGGTTCGTAGTGGCCAACGGCCGAGGATTACTCCTCGGCCGGCTGGAATGTTTCAGTTGCGATTGCTTCGCCGTCATCGCCACCATCCTCGTTTTGCTTCTGTGCAGCAACGACGACTGAGGCGAGTTTCTCACGGAGCTGGCCGACATTGTAGATTTCGTTGCCCTTAAACGCTCCGCGCTCGACGCACGCGTCGATCAGGTTGACGGTGATAGCAAGATCTTGAACGGTCAATTGGTTCATATTCATTCTCCTTTTCTGTAAGTCGATTTCGACTCAATTGCGATGTAGTATTTGATATCAGGCGACTCAAACGAAGAAATGCCCTTCGAGCTAAGAGTCACTTTGTAGTTTTGGGGAAGAAGTTTGAGGTTCTCAGTCTTAATGATCAACTGGAAAGTGTCTACTGTATCACCAAGCTCAATACCGTATGTATCTGCCGTTGGGTTACCACTATCGATAGCTCGCAGATAGCATTGGCCATTCTCACCTACGAACGCGATCTCAGGCAACTGTAAAACGCCAGATGCTTTAATCACGGATTGTAGGTCTTGCCATTCAACGTCAACCTCCACGTCTTGCGTTGCAAGTTTGATTTGTCGGTCGGGTGGAGCAATCACCATGGACGGATCTGCAAAGACGTACTTGGTTTTGCGCTTGCCCTGCGAGATGATAAAGTTTTTGCTTTCGAATGTGATCTCTGGTTCAGAATACAAACTGTAGATGGAGAGAAACCGAGACATATCGTATATGCACGCATTTGCCGGAATCTCATCTTCAATGGTGGCCAAAGCGACCACGGTCTTCTGAGGACTTATAGTCCTCAGTTCTCGACCAGGCTTGAATACGACAGACGGATTGATCGACGCAAAGTTCTTGAGAATAGTCAAGGTACGTTCAGAAAATTTCATAATAACTCCTTGGTTGTTTAGGGACGGAACCCTCTAATCGGTTTCTTTTTAGATGGCATCCCTTTGATAGGCACAGGCATATTTTTATATGCCTTTTCGTTCGAGTTGGTATCTGCTGTAGGAGTTACTCCTAGCGACGCCATAGCAGGCAGCGATCCTCGATACACGTACGAACCGACATGCACGAGAGTCATCCATGGGCACATATGCGTCTTAATGCCCGCTTTACCTGCGTTACGGCAGAAGAAGTAGTCTTCCGACAAATATCTCTTCGACTCTGGATCAATCTGGCAATCGAAGTATGCCATGATTTCGCGCGAACCGTCAAAGTTTGCAGTCCGCACGTGATCTGGCTTGTATTTGTATTGTGGATACGCTTTTTCGTACCGCTCGAAGACGGATCGAGGTATCAGCATGAAACCAGTCCCAGCTTCCGATACTTCGACGGGTTCGTCAAGCCGAAATTCAGCAATTCCAGGTGCAGGATTAAACACATAGTCTGCAGCAAAGTTAGCGAGCTCGAACGGATTTCCACCGTGACCTTGCTCGACAGCCTGCTTGACCTTTTCCCACGCAATAGTCTTCTTAGGGTACGGTGCTGTCAGGATGTCATATTTGTCAGGGTACGAGCTTTGAATGGCTAGCAAAGCCAGCACGTCAGATGCTTTGAACCCGATGTCAGCATCGATGAACATCAGGTGGGTTGCGTCCGATCGTAGGAATTCATCCACCACATAGTTTCGGGCTCGTTGGATCAAGCTCTCGTTGAACAAGTAGTAGAACCGCAAAGGAATCCCATGCTGCGCACATAGAGTAGCGAGTTCGTTAGTCGATTTACAGAAAAGGCCATCACATTGTCCGCCGTACATTGGCGTTCCACAGAAGATGGAGAATTTCCTAAGCTCCTCGGTTGTCACGTTTAATTTCATATTTTACCTCATTTTATACTACGTTATCGAGTCGTTGCTCGAATTCTATGTATTTATAAATACGACATACCACCATACATAGGAGCGAATATGCGGTTAAGATCAAATGTTGTACTGGATAATGTAGTCGATCACGACTTATCGTCAGACAACTACTATTGTTATATTCTAGTCGATCCAAAGGACGGGCGGGTGTTTTACGTAGGTAAAGGGAAACGTAAAAGGTATGCAGATCACGTTTATCCATACATCAGCAAGAATAAGCATAAAAATTATACCGTCAGAAATATCCTTTTAGAATCGGGGCATTACATCGCAAGGATAGTATATACCACTCCTGACGAAGATCAAGCGTATCAATACGAGCAACACCTCATATCGCAACACCCTCAGTTGACAAACGTTGCTGTAGGGGGTCCGTGGTGTCCTTCCAAACCAACTCGCAAGGTAATGCAATACAATCTATATGGTGAGGTTGTAGCAGTACATGACTCGTATCTTAAAGCATCTGATGCTGTGGACGGTGACGACAACACTTCAAAGCAAATATTGGAGTGTTGTCGTGGAGCCACACCAACCTGTGCTGATTTTTATTGGTCTTACGAAGGTGAAAAGATAAAACGTGTTCGCACCAAAATAAGACCTGTTAAGCAACTTACTATCGACGGTGTCTTCATTACAAGGTATGTATCTTTAGCAGATGCAGGTAGATGTTTGAATATAGACGGTAGAGACGTCGCATGTGCCATTCGTCGTGATGGCACATGCGCCGGCTTTAAGTGGGAGTATATAGACGTGGCTGTGTGACAATCATCGTTTTGTTTGCTCCATGTCGTTTTCTGCGCGAGTGATCGCCTGTAGTCGCAACACGTCTGCAACCACATCATGCTCGCTATTGTGGGGTTTGAATGTCTTTGTCCAATACTCTTCGTCTGACACTGGTACAAACCCATTCGGGGTTTCAAAGTCAAACTTTGCATCGATGAAGGTGCGAGCATCTCTAAGACGCTGGAACATCACGTATTGATTAAAATCATGATACTTACCAGCATTACGCATCAATCGATATATGATTGGAGGATCAAAGTTGTTAGACCTGGACCACCAATAGTCGACCTTCTTATTGGTTGCAACCATCTCGATAAACTGGTTGCAGAATTGTTTCACTGAGATATCATCTTTCTTGGGAGATATTCTCGCTCTTGTATCGGGGTCGGTCGATTGCCAGAACTTAACAGTTTCAGGCTCCACCACATACTGATGGTCGACTACCTGCTCTTTGACGTTCAGCTTAAATCTACGGGTTTTTGATAGCAGCTCGTCAAAGGTGTATGGTGTATCGCTGACGAATCTACTCCACTCGAAGAACAGAGCTGCGCAATCAACCACCGCGCAGTTACTCTCATTTTGACCCATCGTCTCGAAGTCGATCATCAAATCGTTGTTTTGTCGTTTGTCTGCCATTACTTATACTTCTCGTCATGGGCTTTGCCAGCACCATAGTCACCATTGTATGCGTGCAAGGATTCCGCTTTGAAAAGTAGGAACTGAGCAACTCTCGTCCCCCGTTGGACTTTCATTGGGGCTACATGCACGTGCATGGCTCCAGCAGCGACTCCTTTGTATCCAGAATCGTACAATCCAGATGTGATAAACACACCGTTACGGTTCAGCGTGGAACGAGTGATAATCCAGCCCGCTTCTCCATCTCCGATCGTAACATCGTTCTCCATTACAACCTCGTACGTTCCAGGCTTTAGATTGAAATAACCATCAGGATCTGCAAAAATCTCACGAGTGGTACGGTGCTTTTTACGATTCTCGTCTATAGTAAAAACGTCAGGAAGGATCTCATACACTTTATCCAACCTGAGGTCAGTTGCATTTGGCTGCACATCTACGCGCGCTACATTCGACAGCGATGAATTGGATGTGTCTGAATTGATATGTATCATACTCAATTATTTAGGTCCCTTATTTCAGCGAGGTGGTTGCGTTCGAGCAGCAAAATAGTGTAGTGAACGATCTTCATCAAATCTTTCAGCTCCTGCCCAGGCTTGTTTTTATATCGCATAGCATATTTGATTATGTTAGACCTGAACGCCTGCTCGTCAATGTCTAGAGATTTCCACACGTCGACTGCTTGCACGCCTGACTTCCCTACGTAGTGTTGGGAGTATGTGCTTTCGACGTATTTTGAGATGAAGCTTAGCACCTCATCCTCGTGATATTTGTAATTATCAGTACTTTCCATTATTTCTCCTTAAATACCGTAGTTCTATTTATATTACTGCACCTCCAGAAATACCCGAATTTATAAATAAACGGCATTGTAGGAGGTCTCATCGTGCCACGTAAACGTACTTTACACGAATATATTCAAATTGCTAGTCAAATCCATGCTGGGAGATACACCTACGAGGAGTCTTCATTTGATGGAAACTATATCAACGTCACGTGCTCGGACCATGGAAATTTTCGGGTTTCGAAGGTTAAACACATACAGACATCCCCGATCCCTGCTGGTTGTCCCTGCTGCGCACTCGAAAAAACCCAAGAGAGATCCCGATTGAGAAGAATGGGGGTTGAGCTATTTGTAGAGCGAGCGAGACAAGTCCACGGCGCAACATATGATTATAGCATGTCTATATACAAATCTAATAACACAAAACTTACTATATTATGCCCTTCGCACGGACCATTTAACCAGACACCTTCTAAACACATTGGGAGCAACGGTGTTAAGGGAACCGGGTGTCCATCATGTGCAAAGGTAACAACGTACGATCTTTTTGTCAGCAAATCAGAAAGCATTCATGGTAAAGGTCGTTACGATTACACCGATTATACATTTTCCAACTCAAACACCAAATCCAAAATAAGGTGTAATGTATGCGATAACGTATTCACTTGCAGTCCTGGAAACCATATGAAAGGTCATGGGTGTCCCAAATGTAATGTATCTGTAGGAGTAATATCCGAAGCGTTGTTCGAGAGAAAGCCCCATCTCAAAACTATGCCGGGGTATGTGTACGTTTACCAATTCGGTCAGTATATCAAAGTAGGCATAACGCAAAATAAAGTCGAAAAACGTTATAGGTCCAGTCTCAGAGGTGAGTTATTGTTTAGCTACCAACAACCCCTCTATGTGTGCTTTCTCGCGGAACAAATGACGTTGTCAAATCTCGTTTCCTTCAAACGGTCCTACGAGCCACTTCGAGGTAATGGACACACGGAGTGCCTCGTAGGAGTTGATTCGCAAACGGTAATTGATTACGTCATGCGTAACGCCGACACAGCTCGTCGATCTTTCTTACATTGTCTCGAGCGAGATCGTGCAGACTGCTGTCCGTGACATGTAGGTTGAAATCAACTTCAACTTCATATTTACCATTCAACGCGCCTGATGGAGAGTGATCAAATGCAATTCCGTTCAATCCATACCAGACAGCAGCGGAGCTATCCCACGTATCAATATACTGTCCGAAAGGTTGACATAGTAGTTCAACTTCACGATATCCGTCAACCATTCCAAGCATGTGCACTCTCTTGTTATTGTGTTTAATCGCATCGAGGATTCCCTCTTGTTGCAACCGGTGCATGAAGGCCCAACGCGACAGGAACCGTTGCAGTTTGTTCCCCTTTTCCACGCCATACGCATTAGGGACAGCTAGGATCGACACCCCTATATAGTCAACTTCTGTAGCTGTGCTAGCCCACCGGAATCCTTCAATCAGATCGTCTAGGTCTCCGATTCGCGATTGTGGAACGAAGAAAGTACCGAAACCTGCTGCACGCAGTTCAGGGGCCATTTCGATTGCTTTGTCGATTGTTTTCTGACCAGGATCTGATGGATAATCAGACATCACGATATAGTCTGCTTTAACTCGTGCGCCCATGTCAATCAGCTTCTCCGACGGGTACATCGGTTTGCCTTGTTTGTACATTTCAAAGGCTGAATTATCTTCGATGATGATCGTGTCGGGGTTAGAGGTTTTCTCCTGCTCGTACCATTGAGCGTACTGATCATCCTCTTCGATCAGATGTGCAAGCACCAAATGAGATTTGCGACCCCTTGCAAAGTCGTTCAAATGTGGTGTCGGTGAAATATGACAAAATTCCGTCATCAAATACTCCATGATTAAAAAATGGTTGGTAGGAATCAACCTACCAACCAATATAGACTAACTCATTGAAAAGTCAAGAGTTTATTAGGATTTCATTTTAAGCAAAGGATGCTTTTTCCAGCCTTCGTCGTCGCGATCGAAGATCTTCTCAGCTCTTGGATCGCGATCGTCTGTCGTGTGGATGTGAGACTCCTTCGGACCGACGAATTTCTTGATGTGATCCGTCACATCTTGGTAAGTCTTGTGGTGCGTCGTCTTACCCTTGTTGTGTTGTGTGATCCAACCGTCACCCTTTTTGTTCAACGATGTGTAGAACTGGTGAAGGCCACGATGGCTCGCGATGTTACTCCACTTATGCTCAGGAACTTCCTCTGCTGCTTCCGTTGCCATTTTGGTTATGAGACGGTCAGCACGATCGATACCTTGTTCGCGCTTGGCTGCACGACGGTAGTGAGGTTCTGCTTTTCTTGATGATCCAGCATTCTCCGCATCGTCAACAGCTTTAGCTGCATCAGCAGATGCTTTGTCCTGGTAATCTTTCATCTTCTTGACAGAGATCTCGTCGAGTTGAGCTGATTCGTGGATTTGATGTACGGGAACATAGGTGGCACCATCTTTATGCTCAACGTGAGCATACGGACGACCGCTCATTTGCTTAATGCCTTTGAAAGTGCCTGTGACTTTCTTACCAGACGTCGAATGCGTGAAGGAAACTTCAGATCCTTTAGGGATCTTCTTAACGCGCTCCTTGTGATCGACTGCTTCATCCACACTCTCGTGAATTTGATGAACAGGAACGTAAGTGGCTCCATCACCATGCTCGACATGAGCGTACGAACGACCGCCCATTTGCTTGAGGCCCTTATACGTTCCCGTTACATTTTTGCCAGATGTTGAATGTGTGAACGAAACCTCAGATCCTTTAGGGATCTTCTGCACGCGTTTCTTGTGCATCTCATATGAGGAGGTTTCTTCACGAAGTTGTGCAAAGGTTTTCATTACAGACTCCTTGTTGTGTTGCTGTAACGTTATTTATATCAACCTTTTATTCGGGAACGTAAACGGCGTACGATCCGTTTTCACCATCTTCCGACACTTCGATAACAATCTTCCGACCTGGATGCTTTTCGCTGATCTTATCAGCCAGGTCGTCCGAGATCATCTCACAGCTACGGTAGTCGAGTTGCAGAGTGCCGTCGTTGTACAGACGCTCAAGCCAACGCTTGAATTGGATGAACTCAATGTCACGATCGTCGTGGAACACTTCAATCGTCACTTTGAACTTGAACGTGTGACGGTGAGGATAGCCGAGGAAGCTAACATCATCCCAGCCACCTGTAGCCAGCTTCGGATCTGTCAGAGCAGCCGGATATTTGTGGATACCTTCCTTCTCGAAAGTAACCCAAATGCTGTTGATGGCTTTCTTTGTCTTCTTCATCGCAACCGAGACTTGGGTAGTATCTTCTACAGTTCGATCGATAGACGTTGCGGTAGGTTCGGCGTCAGAAGACACAGACGATACACTCGATTCCACAATCGTTTCTCTCCACCCGATGGACTTTCTGATGAACTTGGGAAGTTGCCCGAGAGTATCGATAGCTCTACCGCCTTTAGCAATAAACTTCTGCAAGTCGCTCCGTTCACACCAAAACAGCATGCTCCGCTTCATATCGGCAAAGAACACACGGTTAGTCTTCGCGTGATACAGACGATCGACATCAATCGTGATTACACCATTATCGGCGACGGGATGAGCAATTCCTGAGTACCACTTATTCCATTCATTTTTCTTGAAACGGATGTAATCACGAAGAGGGTATACTTCCCAGCCCTTCCACGAGCTGATCGACTTTACCAAATAGTCTTGAGCGCTAATCGCTGAATTCATTATATATTCTCCTATAGCATTTTTGTTAACATTTTTACTCGTCGAGCTACCATGTTATGGTCCTGACAATCAACACAGAACTTCACACCCGGAACAGCTCGACGCCGTCCCTCAGGGATATCTTCACCACACTCTTTGCAAACAGTTGCGCTAATAACGCCATAGCTATACCTCATAGCATGACGTATAGCATATACACCGTTTCCGACATTATCGTCTGCAATTTGTTGCGCTGCATCAGCAGCGTTGCCGATATAACCACTCACTACGATATCCTTTATTTGACCACGCGGTCAGTGGGGAACAGCGCAAGCTGCGCTGCGATCTTATCGAGGTCTCGAGTAGAGCGAGCCTCGTTGATCGACGTGCGGAAATTTTTGAGGTTCTTATCGTTTTTGCCTTTTGCGGCAAAGTCACCAACCATCTTCAAAAGCAGTTGGCGTTTTTCTTCGGCTGTTTGTGCAGCCCACACTTGTTTAGCTTCTTCACTAAGATCACGTAGTTTCATTGTATAATCCTTTTGCTGACCCCACAATTGTATATGGGGTCAGCAAATTTGTCAACTATTATGTACGGTTTCCAGCAAATTGCTGTTGCATCTTGATATAATCGAGAAACTCGTTTTTCACAGACGGATTGAAGAACTGGCCACGTAGCTCGCAAGTCTGCGTCAGAGAGCTATGAGCCAAGATGCCTCTATTTTCACAGCAGCCGTGTGTCGCTTGAATATATACTGCAACGTCTTTAGCTCCAGTGGCCTTGGTGATCTCATTGCAGATCTCTTGAGTCAACTCTTCCTGCAGAGTGCCGCGACGAGCGCAGTGTTGAGCGATACGAGTATACTTCGATAGCCCAATCACCTTGACTCCAGGAATCAAACCGATATATGCTACACCCTTTACTGGTTGGTGGTGGTGCGAACACATTGATAAAATCTCAGATCTGACCACGATCATCCCACCGTAACGCGTCTCAGCATCGTCGTTGGGGAACGCAGTCACAGCAGGCGGTTGGGTATATCGACCTTCCATTGTCTCAAGAGCATACATTTTTGCAAGACGTTTAGCTGTGCCCATACTATTGGGGTCGGTATCCACATCAATTACCAATCCTCGAAGAACATCTTCAAACCTAGGAGTTAGGTCTTGAATAAGCAAGTCGACATCGACAAACTCTGCAATGTTATCATTTGCCCAGAACCGCTTACCGCTAGCTTTGAGTCGAGCTGTGACCTTTTCAGGATATTTACCCTTTTTCCACCACCCTGCATACTTATCACTTCCGTCTTCACACCACCTAAGTATGGTTTTCACATCGACCCCGAACGCTTCGGCTGCCGATTTAGCTGATGGGTACTCGCCCTCAGGAGTGACAATCGATTGTCCGTTTGGATGATCCTTTTCAGAGTTCCTGACGTTTCTTTCTTGTAGATTGTCCTTTTGAAGTTCAAACTGAAAATTTGACACAGTGTATGGCTGTGTGTGGTCAAGCCGACTCGCTTGATACTTTCCTTCTCCTATTCCTATGTCTGATGCAGTGAGATGTGCTGCATGCAACTTTTCTACATAATCGACGACGGTGAAATTTGAATTCGGTTCTCTTGAGTACATCCCTTTCACCTTCGTGACGATCTGTCTCAACTCGTCTTCAGATACACCTAGTTTTTTTGCGCTTGCAAGATAGTCCGTCGAACCGCGATTTTTACCGGACTCGATCAGCTCGAGTCCATTGTAAATGTCTGATAATGCCATAGAATTTCTCCTTCAGATTTTTGCTTTACGTCGGTGGAGGAG
>Ga0196901_1001143_pt1 | contig 13586 bp, 22 predicted proteins | sample CB_VirMetaG_FD_169099 | JGI IMG/M metagenome (GOLD analysis project Ga0196901, IMG submission 169099) | Freshwater to marine saline gradient viral communities from Chesapeake Bay - CB_1504_1 Viral MetaG (v3) (version 3) | ecosystem: Environmental > Aquatic > Marine > Coastal | place: USA... | reverse complement strand
TCTATTGAGGATGCCTTGGGTGTTGCGATTGACGAGTTTGTTCCTAAACACCAAGTAGAGATTGGAATCCAAAATGGTATCTATCGTGATGTTGATCTTGAGTCTGCCGATACTGATTCAGACATTGAAGCAGACAAAGAGCTTACCTCTTTTGACGAAGATAAAGTTAGACTAACCAAATATTACGGTTTAATCCCACGTCACCTCTATAATGCGGCGATTATGGAGGACGATGAGGATGATGAGTTGTCCAAAGAAGTCAAACCTGAAGAAGAGGATGACGAAGAGGACGAAGGCTACGTTGAGGTGATTGTTGTTATCGCCAACGGTGGTCAACTGCTCAAGATCGAAGAGAATCCCTACATGATGCAGGATCGCCCTGTTGTGGCTTTCCCTTGGGACGTAGTACCCTCTCGCTTCTGGGGTCGTGGTATCTGTGAGAAGGGCTATAACAGCCAGAAGGCTTTGGATGCTGAGCTTCGTGCCCGTATCGATGCCCTAGCCCTCACTGTCCACCCTATGATGGCTATGGATGCCTCTCGTATGCCTCGTGGGGCTAAGCTGGAGATTCGTCCCGGCAAGACAATCCTTACTAACGGCAACCCTGCTGAAATCCTCCAGCCATTTAAGTTTGGTAACCTCGATCAGGTGACCTTCGCTCAGGCGGGTGAGTTGCAGAAGATGGTTCAGATGGCTACTGGCGCTATTGACGCTGCTGGCATCCCCGGAACAATCAATGGCGACGCTGCTGCTGGTGCTGTATCCATGTCGATGGGTGCAATTATCAAGCGCCACAAGCGTACCCTGATTAACTTCCAAGAGTCTTTCCTAATCCCTATGATTGAGAAGACAGCGTGGCGTTACATGCAGTTTGACCCTGAGCATTACCCTGTCAGCGATTATAAGTTTATACCTTCGTCATCTCTGGGTGTTATCGCTCGTGAGTATGAGGTTACACAACTTGTACAACTGTTGCAGACGTTGGGTCAAGATAGTCCAATGTACCCAATGCTGGTTACAGCGGTTATTGACAACATGGGTCTGTCTAACCGTGAAGAGATTATCGCTCAAATGGCTGAGGTGTCTAAGCCTGACCCACAGCAGCAGCAAATACAACAACAGCAGATGCAAATGCAGATGCAGACAATGCAAGCGCAACTTGAACTTATCCAGTCTCAAGCAATGGAGGCTCAAGCGAGAGCACAGAAATACGCTGTCGAGGCTCAACTTGAACCAGAGGTTGTTAAGGCTAAGATGGCTGCGGCTATCTCTACCAACATCCAGCAGGGTAATGCTGATGATGCTGAGTTTGAGAAACGTGCCCGTATCGCTGATCTGATGCTCAAGGAAGCTGACATTAAGAGCAACGAGCGCATCGCAGCAATGCAGGTTAGTGCTAGAAATAGCAAACAAAACACTTGACAAATTTATAAAAGTGTGGTATAATTGCAACATCTCTCCACATTATGAAAGGATAAAGAGATGGACAAAGAACTACAAGATTATTACGAAACATTACTAGATTTGTTTGCCTCAAAGGGCTGGAAGCAATACCTAGAAGACATCTCCGACAATATGGAGCTACTTCAGGATATTACTACCATCCCAGATGAGAAGCAATTCTGGTTTCGCAGAGGACAAATAGAAGCGGTACAGCGAGTTCTCTCTTACGAGTCAGCGATTAAAAACAGCTACGAGGACTTTGAGAGGGAAGTAAATGCCTAAGCGTATCTATGAGTTTATCTGCGGAGATGACCATCTCACAGAAGCTTACATTGATTCGGAACTCCGAACAACCAATTGTAAGGTGTGTGGTCAACCTGCTATTCGTATCGTTAGCAAGCCTATGGTCAAACTTGAGGGCGTGACCGGAGATTTTCCCGGAGCAGCAATGCAGTGGGAACGGAAGCGAAACGAGAAGATGGCGCAGGAAAGAAAGAGTGCCGCTGAATAAGCACAAGCACATAGTTATATTCCACAATGCTTATATAGCACGGAGAGTTTAATGGCAACATTTATTGACGAAGGCGACGAGTCGCAACAAGACGAAGAAGAGTATTCATCTATCGAGGATGAGGAGGAACAGGAAACCCCTGAACAGGAACCTGAACCACAAGATACAGAAGATGACATTCCTGATAAGTATAAGGGCAAGTCTGTTAAAGATATTGTTCGTATGCATCAAGAGGCCGAACGCGCAATCGGTAAGCAAGGGAGTGAAGTCGGGGAACTTCGACGAATTGTAGATGACTTTGTACAAGCCCAAACCGTCTCACAAAAACAACAAGCCCCAGAAGTCGAGGAAGAGGTAGATTTCTTTACCGATCCCGACAAGGCTATTGCATCAGCTATTTCCAAGCATCCGAAGGTGCGCGAGGCAGAACAGCTCTCGGCACAAATGAAGAAGGCAGAAGCGCTGGCTAACCTAAAGTCTGCACATCCTGATTTTACTGAAGTCGTCAATGACGGTAGCTTCTCTGAATGGATTAACAAGAGCAAGGTTAGGCAAGAGTTATTTAGTCGAGCAGATCGCTCCTACGATTTTGATGCAGCGAATGAGTTGTTATCTACTTGGAAAGAAAGAAAACAAGTAGTCAACCAGTCACAAGAAGTCGAGAAAGTACAGCGTAAGCAAGCAGTCAAAGCAGCATCCACTGGTTCATCCAAGGGGTCTGGTGAGACAGCAAGTAAGAAAACCTATCGCAGAGCCGACATCATCGAACTCATGCGTACTAACCCTGACCGTTATCAACAGCTATCTGATGAGATTATGGCTGCATATGCGGAGGGTCGTGTTAAATAACCATTTTGAAAGATAATTTATATGGCACTCGGAACTAATCACGTCACCAATACAACTGGTGCAACGTTCATCCCTGAATTGTGGTCTGATGAAATCATCGCAGCCTACAAGCAAAACCTCGTTATGGCAAACCTCGTTTCCAAAATGTCCTTCAAGGGCAAAAAGGGCGACACCTTGCACATTCCTAAGCCCACTCGTGGTGCTGCTGCTCTCAAGGCTGCATCTACACAAGTGACCCTGCAAGCCGCTACTGAGTCAGAAGTTCAGGTGTTGGTGAACAAGCACTATGAGTACAGCCGCTTGATCGAAGACATCACGGAAACTCAAGCTCTGGCTTCATTGCGTAAGTTTTACACTGGTGACGCTGGCTACGCGCTGGCTAAGCAAGTTGACACCGACTTGATCCAATTGGGTCGCGGTGCTCAAGGTGGTAACGGCACTGTCGCTTATGACAAGGCTGTTATCGCTTCTGACGGTTCTACCCTGTACACGGGCACTAACGAAGCTGCAATCACTGACGCTGGTATCCGTAAGGTTATCCAAACGTTGGACGATGCTGACGTGCCTATGGACGGTCGTTGCTTGGTGTTGCCTCCTGTGGCTCGTAACGTGATGATGGGCTTGGCTCGTTTCACTGAGCAAGCTTTTGTGGGTGAAGTCGGTGGTGGCAACACTATCCGTAACGGTCAAATCGGTAACGTCTACGGCGTTATGGTTTACGTTTCTACCAACTGCGAGACTGCCACTGGCGATGCTCGTATCGGTATGATGTTCCACAAGGATGCTTTTGTGTTGGCAGAGCAGTTGGGCGTACGCTCACAGACTCAGTACAAGCAAGAGTACTTGGGCACATTGTTCACCTCTGACATGCTGTATGGCGTGAAAGAGTTGCGTGATGAAGCCGCTGTTGCAATCGCAATGGCTGCCTAATTAGGCTAAAAGAGGCTCTCTTCGGAGGGCTTCTTTGTTAAAGGGCTTTCTTGTAGAGTCTTTCAACAAAGGAACAAGGAGATTTTATGGCTATTTACCGTGGCTCTGGTGGTAGTGGTGATGCTACCAATGATGCTTCTATATCGGCTGTTACAGCCCTTACAGTACGTGCTGAAGATGCTGCTGATGCGGCAGAGGGAAGTGCAACCGCTGCTGCTGGTTCTGCAAATACTGCATCTGGTTATGTCGCAACAGTAGCTGCTAGTGCTACAGCCGCCGCTACCTCAGCAACTGACAGTGCTAACAGCGCTACCGCATCTGCCTCAAGCGCGTCTACAGCCTCAACTCAAGCGACCAATGCGGCTACTTCTGCCTCAAGCGCGGCTACCTCAGCAACCGATAGTGCCAATAGCGCTACCGCATCTGCTAACAGTGCCACAGCCTCAGCCTCAAGTGCTACAGACGCTCAAACGGCTCAGACAGCCGCTGAGACCGCTGAAACGAATGCCGCTACCTCTGCCTCAAATGCGTCCACAAGCGCCTCTAACGCAGCTACAAGCGCTTCTACGGCTACCACACAGGCAACCAATGCCTCCAACAGTGCAACAGCCGCAGCAACCTCTGCTACCAATGCAGGGACAAGTGAGACTAATGCGGCTAACAGTGCTTCTGCCGCTTCAACGTCAGCAACCAATGCGGCTACTTCTGCTACCGATGCTGCTGCTTCTGCTACACTAGCTGCTACTTACACCCCAGATCAAATAGGTCACTCAGGTGAGTTTTTGACAACAGATGGCTCTGTTACCTCATGGGCGGCTGTTGATGCTTTGCCTAGTCAGACGGGTAACAGTGGTAAGTATTTAACCACAGATGGTACTGATGCTTCTTGGGCGGTTGTTAACGTAACCCCTGCTCTGGATGATCTAAGTGATGTTACCATTACAACGCCTAGTAGCGGTGAGGGTATTGTCTACAATGGCTCTGCTTGGGTTAATGGTACAGTAGGCGGCAACACAACTACTAGCGGCTTGTACGAGATGGCTAACGCGATTACGACTGACTACACTATCGGTACAGGTAATAACGCTTTGAGTGCAGGGCCTATTTCAATTAACAGTGGCGTATCAGTCACCATCCCTAGCGGTAGTCGCTGGGCTATTGTCTAAGGAGTTATATGGCTATTGTATTAAACGGTGACGGGTTCATCACAGGAGCCGCTGGCGTAGGCAAGGGTGGCTCAGGCACTAACGTTGCTTTCTACGAGACTGACAACACGATTACGGCTGACTACACCATTGGCACAAACAAGAACGCTATGAGCGTGGGTGATATAGTGGTTGCTACGGGTGTAACAGTTACTGTTCCAACTGGTTCTTTTTGGGTGGTTGTATGAGCGGAAATATTAACTTTAACGGCTGGATTAACGATGATGGCTCAGAGAACTACAAGTGTAGGGCTTGGGTGAACTTTCAGGGCACAGGCACTGTTGCTATAAGAGCAAGTGGGAATGTGAGTTCAATTACGGACAATGGCACTGGTAACTATACGGTTAACTTTACTACAGCTATGGTAGATGCGAATTATGCTTCAAATGTAAGCGGAAACGGCCCTCTTATAACTGATTTTAATAATGTGGTAGTTGCGCCATTTACATCAACCCCTACAACATCTGCTTTTCGCTTACAAAATAGTGCCGGCGGCGGTGCTCGTGATTTACTTTATGGCTTTGTCACCATCTTCCGCTAAAGGGTATATATGTCAACAATTAAAACAGAAACACTAAGCACCCCTAGCAACGCAACAGTCCCCGTAGACACAGTGGTGAACGGGACAGCAAAGGCTTGGGTTAACTTCAACGGAACAGGTACGGTGGCTATTCGTAGGGCTTTTAATGTAAGCAGTATTACGGACAATGGAACAGGAGATTACACGGTGACTCTGGCGGTTGCAATGCCTGATACAAGCTGGGCTCCTGTTATAACCCATAGAGACGCTATATATGAAGGTATGTCAGCTATTCTTGGGGATCCCCTCACCACTACTACAGTTCGTATTGGCGTTCGTCAGGGTCATGTAACGTCACCACCAAGACAAGATACTTCTTTAGTAACTATGGTGGCATTCAGCTAAAGGAATACTATGAGTACAACAGTAAGCGGAACAAGCGGTGTTACCTTTCCAGATAGCACCTCAATGCAAACAGGTCAACAGGCTTGTAAGGCGTGGGTTAACTTTAATGGCACAGGGACTGTGGCGATTAGGGGTGGGTATAACGTGAGTTCGATTACGGATAATGGTACTGGCGACTACACGGTGAATTTTACTACTCCCCTTGTTGATGGGAACTATGCATTAGTTGGAACAACGGGAAATAATACCACCTCAATGCACGTTGTAATGCAACCAGTTAACGTACAACCACCATCAACAACCGCAGTTCGTATCCAAACGCCATCAGCAGATGGGACGCTTGTTGCCAACCCACCCTCTGTCAACGTCACCGTCTTCAGCAACTAATTTTAAAGGAGTCTAACATGGACAACAAACGAGTAATTTATCCAACAGACGAAGGCGGTGTTGCCGTTATCGTTCCCGCACCCGGCGCTACACAAGAGCAGGTGCTAAAGGCTGTGCCAGCAGGTAAGCCCTACAAGATCGTCGATGTGGCTGATGTGCCCACCGACCGTACATTCCGCAACGCATGGGAGTATTCAGCATGATTACAGTTAACGTAGACAAAGCAAAGGGCATTGCCCACGAAGTTCGCCGTGCCAAGCGCACCGAAGAGTTTGCACCACTTGACATAAAGGCTACCATCCCATCTGAGGCTGTAGCGGCTGAAGAAGCCCGTGCTGCCATCCGTGCCAAGTATGAAGGTGTACAGGCCAATATCGATGCCGCCGCTGATGTGGACGCATTGAAGGCTATTGTTGAGGGGTTGTAATGTCCAAGGTAACCATCCAAGGGGATGCCAGTGGGACAGGTATCTTTACAATAGCATCCCCAAATAGTAATACCGACCGAACATTGGTGTTGCCTGACGAGGCTGGGACAATCATTACCACAGCAGGTGTGCCATCTAGTGCAATGCCAACGGGTAGCGTGTTGCAGGTAGTCCAAGCTACAAAGACTGACTCTTTTACAACTACAAGCACTAGTTTTACAACACCAACCGGATTATCTTTATCTATTACGCCATCAAGTTCATCTAATAAAATTTTAATTTTTGCAAATATTGGATTTGAAATTAGTGGCGATGCTGGTCATGGTTATGGGTCAATTCGCAGAGATTCAACTGATATTTTTATTGGAGATGCTGCTGGAAGTAGACCAAGAACAACTTTTGCACAAAACAATAGTGGTGGGAATGGAAGCGTTGCTTTTAGCATGGCTTATTTAGATTCTCCGAGTACAACTTCATCAATAAGTTACTCAGCAAATGTAAGAAGTAGCAACGGAACAACTGTTTACGTAAATAGATCTGTTCGAGATAATGATGGAAGTGCTTTTGATGCGCGAACTGTATCATCTATTGTTGTTATGGAGATTGCAGGATGAACCACAAAGCTATTTACGCACTATACCCACAGGTGGTTACAGTTGATGATACCGCTGGGGTATTTGACGCAGATGGTAACAAAGTCACCGTTGACCTAGACGCTGTTAACGCTTGGGTTGACCCTGAAGCATACAAACAACAACGTGCATCCGCCTACCCATCAATTGCTGACCAGCTAGACACCATCTACCACTCCGGCATTGACGCTTGGAAGGCTCAGATTGCCGCAGTGAAACAGGAGTATCCCAAGCCATGAGTTCTTTAGCAACAAACGCCATCACAGACGCTAGTGGTGGCAACACAACCACCATCAACGGCCTGACCCCTACCGTGTCTAACATGGCTGGCAGGAATCGCATCATCAACGGAGATATGCGGATTGACCAGAGGAACGCTGGGGCGGCTGTTACGATTCCAGCAAACGCATACACTTATAGTATTGACCGTTGGTTTGGTGTCTGTAACCAAGCATCTAAATTCTCTCTGCAACAGAACGCTGGGGCAGTAACTCCACCAGCGGGACACAGTAATTACTTAGGCGCTACTTCACTATCTGCGTATTCTGTTATTTCCACAGATTACTTTACATTGGGACAAGCAATTGAAGGGTTTAATTTTGCTGATGTATCGTGGGGTACGGCAGACGCAAAAACAGTTACTTTGTCTTTTCAAGTGTACTCAAGTTTGACAGGGACATTTGGTGGAGTTATACAAAACAGCGCTCAAAACCGGAGCTACCCTTTTAGTTACACAATTTCTTCTGCTAACACTTGGACGCAAATAGCCGTAACTATTGCTGGAGACACAACGGGGACTTGGGTAGGCGCTACTAATGGAATCGGAGCGAGAGTTTTTTGGAGCCTAGGTGCTGGCTCTGTTCAATCTGCAACGGCAGGGGCTTGGGTTGCTGGCGCTCCATATTCTGTAACAGGCGCAACATCAGTAGTCGGCACAAGCGGAGCCACCTTCTACATCACAGGCGTACAGCTTGAGGCAGGCAGTGTAGCCACGCCTTTTGAGCATCGGCAGTATGGGCAGGAGTTGGCGTTGTGTCAACGGTATTGTCAAGTTTACGGCAGCGGGAATGGTTATGAGCGTTTGGGTATGGCTATGGGCGTAACCAGCATATCTGTAAACGTTAATATCCACCTACCTGTAACAATGAGAGCAACACCTTCTGTTTCTTCTACAGGGTCGTGGGGCTGGTATAACGGTTCTGCTGTTGTTGCAGGAACCACTTTTGCTTTAGATGCGCTGTCTACCCAAGTTGTAGCATTAATTTTAGCTACTACCGGAGCTACGTCAGGCAGTACTTACCAAGTAATAAATCTTAACGACCCAAGCGCTAGACTTACACTAAACTCGGAGCTATAAGATGACCCAGTATAAATTACAAAAAGGCTCATTCGGTGATGTTGTTGCCGTCACTATTATTGGGCAGACACTTAGCATCCCATTCGACCCCGCCAACACAGATTACCAAGAGTATCTGGAGTGGCTGGCTGAGGGTAATACACCGGAAGCGGCGGAGGAATAAATGGGAAACATAGACCCCGTAGAATATGGGAGACTAACAGCGCAGGTTGAGAACTTAACTTGTAAAGTAGAGAGCATGGAGACAGACATTAAAGAGCTACTGGCCTTGGCTAACAAAAGCAAAGGTGGGTTCTGGATGGGTATGTCTATAGCCTCTGCTGCTGGTGGTTTACTTACATGGCTTTTAACATATTGGAATAGATAATGCTTGCTGAACTTGCGATAGCCAACGCTGCTTTTGGTGTTATTAAGGAGACTATAGCCAACGGTGGCGACATAATGGCAGCGGGTCAGCATATCTTCAAGTTCTTTGATTCTAAGTCTGAGCTTGCAAAGAAGGCTAACAAATCAGGGTCAGACTCTGAGGCTTTCTTTGCGCTAGAACAGATTAAACAACATGAGGCGGCTATCCAAGAGTTGTTCATCTATCAAGGCAGAGCAGGGCTTTGGGATGATTGGTTAAAGTTCCAAGCGGAGGCGAAGCGTAAACGTGAGGCTGAGGCTAGAGAGATTGTGTTAGCCCAGATTAAACGTAAAGAGTTGATGTGGGCTTGGATTAACGGATTCTTAATTATCGCTTCTGTCATAACAGGGGTAGTCATTATAGCTGGTTTTATCTGGCTTGTTGTAACGAAAGGTGGAGTATGAAAAGACAATTACCAAAGCGCAATGAGCGTTCAAAGAAAAACAAGAGGAACAAGTAATGGCTTCATTTGCTGACTATGTTAAAGACTTGATGGGTGTTCTACCACAGGTTAACGGTAACCCTATGCTCTCTGTTACCTCTATGACAGATGATAATGCTCGATACCGTGAAGACCCCTTCTATAGGTCACGAGAGATACAAGCGAGAGATCAGCTTGTGTTAGATGAGGAAGAGCGTCGCCGCCGTGAAGCTGCCCTGTCGGGGGAGGGTATGATGACTGGAGGTGGTGACAGTGGAGGTGGTGCTCCTGCGTTAAGTAAAGATCAAGAAAGCTTCTTTAGTTGGATGGATAGCACCCCAGAAGGTCAAGCGTTTAAAGACCAACGAGGGCAGCAGATAGGTAATTTAATTGGGTTAGTAACTCCTTTTGGTGGTGTAAGAGCTGCTATGGATGGGATGCCTACGTTTAATACTGATACTTTGTTTGGCATCCCTCAAGCGGCTAGGAATTGGCAAGAGCAACAGCGTATGCAAACACCTGCATATCGTAATGATGCTATTGCACGGATTCAAGCTGAGTCAGAAGCATACGCTCAACAACAAGCAGCACAAGCAAGAGCAGCGGCATCCGGTATTCCTGCTGTTACCAGTAGTGGTGGTGGGTCATTTACTGTTAGCGATGGTAACGGTGGCTCAACAACTCACACAGGCAGTGGTGGTTATGGTGGCGGTGGTTCGCTAGAATCTACCTACGGCGGCGGTTTGTAATGAAACACACAGTAGGTAAAGTAATACAACCCGCTACGTTGACAGAGTTGTTTAAAGTCCCCGCTGGTTATAAAGCTGAGGTTAGTACCTTGTTTGTTAGTAACCGCCAAGGGAATAACAAAACTGTCTCCCTATATTGGCAACACGCTCACGACATAGACCACAAGATTTATATTATAACTGAGTATGTACTTAACGCTAACGACTATGTACAGTTTAGCGACAGTATGGTTATGCAAAGCGGTGACTCCATACAAGTGCTGACAGAAGCTGCCTCGTTAATGAATGTTATGGCTTCGTTTGACCTAAGAAAAGAATTACAAACTGTAGCATTTGATGGCGAATAAGCTTGACAAATTGAGAAATCTGTGGTATAATAGCAACAAAGGAAAAGATAAATGACATATTTAGATCTTGTCAATAAAGTGATGCGTAGGCTCCGAGAGAGTGAAGTTGATACGGTACAAGGAACAGGTAACTCTAACAGCTACGCCCGTCTGATTGGTGACTTTGTTAACGAGGCTAAAAGCCAAGTAGAGGTCGCTTGGGACTGGAGTGCCTTACGCTCTACCCTAACCCTAACAACGACAGCCAACGTGTTCAATTATGAGCTAAATGGCTCCCAGAATAACTTTAAGGTGTTACACGTGTTAAACGACACAAGTAACATCGACATGAAGTATCAGACTGGTTACTGGTTTGACCAAGCGTTTCTGATGGCTGACCCTGAGAGGGGTATCCCAGCCTTCTACAACTTCAACGGTGTTAGTGCAGATCGGGATACTCAAGTAGACATCTACCCTATCCCTGATGGTGTTTATGACATCCGGTTCAACGTCACTTTGCGTAACCAAGAGTTAACAGAGGATGCTGAAACTGTTGTGCTCCCTACCCGTCCTATCATCCTGTTAGCTACGGCGATGGCGATTGAAGAGCGAGGCGAGGATGGTGGACAACAAAGCATGAACGCCTACGCTGCTGCTCAGTCGGCATTGGCAGATGAGATTGCAATGGATGCGGCTCGTCACCCAGAGGACACTATTTGGTATAGCGTATGAAACAACTTCAAACTCTCTCAGTAGTATCTCCCGGCTTCTACGGGTTAAACACACAAGAGAGTGGCATCACCTTATCACCCAACTTTGCTCAGCTTACTGACAATGTGGTTATTGATAAGTATGGTCGGTTAGGCTCTCGTAAGGGCTGGCAAATGCGTACCGATAGTGGTGTTACTCAACTAGCTGGTGCTACCATAGACTTCTTAATGGAGCACGTTAACGCTGACAACACTGTTGTTACCCTCTCTGGTGGAAATAACAAGCTGTTTAAGAATGGTGACGGTGGTGGTAGTTTAGTCGATATTACCCCTAGCCTTTACACAGTTACCGCTAACAATTGGAAGGGTGCTTCTCTGTATGACCATTCGCTTATTGTTCAATCTGGACATGAGCCTATTATTTATACTGAGAGTGCTTCTCCCGCTGCTCAGACAATAACAGATTATACTGGTGTTACCCAGAGCTACGGCTCCAATTTTCCTAGTGATGTTATTGCAGCCTTTGGGCGCTTTTGGGTTCACGATGGTTCTTCTATCTACTGGACTACGGACATTGCTGATACAGCTTTCCCTGCCTTCAATGGGGGCACTAGCGGTACATTAAACATCTCATCGGTGTTGCCTAATAACGTAGATACAGTAACTGCTCTAGCCTCTCATAATGGCTTTCTAATCATCTTCTGTGAGCATAACATCATCATCTACAGGGGTGCTGATAATCCTCTAGGGGACTTTAGCCTATCTGATGTTATTGCTGGTGTGGGTTGTATTGCTCGTGATTCAGTGCAGGGTACAGGTAACGACCTTATCTTCCTATCTGATACGGGTATTCGTTCTTTGGGTCGCTTGATTCAAGAGAAGTCTTTACCAATGCGTGACCTTACTAAGAATGTAAGGGATGACTTGCTTAAAGATATTACACAGGAGCGTAGCAACTCAGGTGGGTTGTCTAAGGTACGCGCAGTTTACTCTGAGATTAACGCCTTCTACCTGTTATCCTTCCCCTCGACTGAGACAATCTATTGCTTAGATATGCGTCAAGCGATGGAAGATGGTTCTAGCCGGGTCACAGTTTGGTTCTCATATAAGGCCACAGCTCTTCTTCGTAGACGCGACAGAGAGGTAATGATTGGGAAGGTTGACGGGATTGGTAGGTATTTTGGTTATAACGATGATGGCTCTTCATACCGCCTACGTTACTTCTCTCACTACCTCGACATGGGAGCGCCTACAACCAACAAGATACTGAAGCAGATTAGTGCTACCGTCATTGGCGGTAGTAACCAAAGCTTCTCCATCAAGACTAACTTTGATTATAAGGAAGCTCCTCGGTCATACCCCTACACGATTGTGGCAGGAGATGTTTCTGAGTATGGAATTGCTGAGTATAACATTGCAGAGTTTTCTATCGGTATTGTACTGGACTCTATTAAAGCTAGTGTAGGTGGAAGTGGTAATACAATTCAGATTGGCTTCGAGGCTGACGTAAACGGCAGTGAGTTATCTGTACAAAAGATTGATATGTTTGTTAAAACAGGAAGGATTAGTTAATGTCTAACTATTTAAAGGCTACGGACTTCGGAGCTAAAGATGCCCTAATCTCAGGCGACCCCAACAAGATTGTTAAGGGTACGGAGATTAACGATGAGTTTGATGCGATTCAGACAGCCGTTAACAGTAAGGCTGACAAGAACAACGCTGCCCTCACAGGGATACCAACAGCACCGACAGCCACAGCAGGTACTAGCACAACACAAGTTGCTACTACAGCTTTTGTCACTACCGCTATATCTGCTGTCTCGTTGCCTGATGTGTACCCTGTTGGGTCTATCTACATGAACGCATCGGTTGCCACAAACCCCGGCACATTACTAGGGTTTGGTACTTGGGTTTCATTTGGCGCAGGTCGTGTTCTATTAGGAGAAGGCGATGGGTATACTGCTGGGGCTACTGGTGGTAGTAAAGATGCAGTAGTTGTTAGCCACACTCATACAGGATCTACGAATACGGCTGGTGACCATGCTCACTCTTCCACCCAAAGTTTTCTTTCAAATATAACTACAGGAGCTGTTGGCATTGGCTCTGGTGATGGTGGTAGTTTTAGAGGCGTTACAACAACCAGCGCTGGCTCTCATTCTCACACACTTACACTAGACTCTACTGGTTCATCAGGCACTAACGCAAACCTTCAACCATATGTCGTAGTATACATGTGGCAACGTACAGTTTAAGGATTATATATGTGGGAAACACTTCTTCCAATTGGGTTAAGTCTTTTAGGGGCTAA
>Ga0196901_1001142_pt1 | contig 13596 bp, 17 predicted proteins | sample CB_VirMetaG_FD_169099 | JGI IMG/M metagenome (GOLD analysis project Ga0196901, IMG submission 169099) | Freshwater to marine saline gradient viral communities from Chesapeake Bay - CB_1504_1 Viral MetaG (v3) (version 3) | ecosystem: Environmental > Aquatic > Marine > Coastal | place: USA... | reverse complement strand
TAATCCTTTTCTGCAAGTTCGTGAACTGTCTTGCAGCCGTATGCCGTTTTTAACTTGTTTTTCATCGCTCCGAGATAAACATCTTTACGATCAACGACCGCTTTCTGAATGTCGCTCAAAGACGGTGCATCTTTGGAAACTTGCATCTTTGCAGGCTCTGACTTTTTGGCTCCGTACTCTTCAGCGTCTTGCTCAGTGGCGTTTTCCGCTTCGCCTTCCTGTTCACTTTCGGAATCGGTGCTTTGCTCTTCCTTCTTTTCGGCTGCCTCCATTTCAGCCTTTGAGCGCCTTGTCCTCTTCGGCTTTTCGGCTTCGGTGTTTTCCGGCTCTGGAGCGGATTCAGCTTTCACCTCCACAAAGTCGGAAGGTTTCAGGTCAGAATTAATAAGGGATTGTAAAAGTCCCGAAGGCTGCGCGTTTTTTACCGTAGCAGGCTCTTTGGCTTTTTGCGTATCGAAAGCCAGCACTGTGGCAAAAGCCGCGAGGGCTTCCATCTCCTTTTGATTCTTTGGGTCTAACTCGATCTTTAATTTTAACATAGGATTATAATTTAGTTTTAGGTTCTAATTTGGTTAAGCGGTCAGCCGCTTCAATATATCGTCTGCGCTCATTCCCAACAGACCGGAAAGCGTCAAAACCTGTGAGGCGGTAAGTTCACGCCCCTGAGTTATTACGCGGTTCAGTGCGTTGTAAGGGTGCTTGTTTTTGGGAAATAGCTGGGAGGCTACATAATCGAAGCGAAGCCCCTTTTCCCTAATAAGTTTATTTAAGTCCATTTGCTTAGTGTTTGTTTCGCCAAAGTAAAACAAAGTTTAATAAATAAGCAAAGAATTTTTAAAAATAAATTTAAACCTTGGTCAACTGTAAAGGATTGGTTATTTTGCAGTTCGTAGGATTTTGGGTTTAGAACTTTTAAGGCGGCTTATTTTAGGCCGCTTTTTTCATATCTTGGTTTTATGAAAATATACCTGCTTATTATCGGAGCGAATATCCAGGCATTCGCCAGCTTGTCCAGGTTGTGCAAAGAAGCCGGACTGGATAAATCAGAAATAAAAAAGAGCCTACCCATCGAAATAGGTAAGCTCAAGATTATAGAGATCGAAGTTGATGAAAGAGTTTAGCCTTTCAGTTCTTTGAAGGCTAACTGGGATAGTACCACCGCCTCTGAAAGTGTTAATTTATCGTCAGCTAAAGCGAGGTTTACCTGCGCCGCGAACGTGATCCAAAACCCTGATCTAGCGTCAGGGTTTAACGTCTTCAAATATTCGATTATATTAATAATTGCGTCCGAGTTTTTATCGTTTGCGCTCAATATCCCATGTGTAAGGGCGGTTTGGAGTGCTACTTTCGGGAGTACCTTTCTGAGTTTGACCAAAATAATCCGGTCAATATCTCCCGGTATCAGGTTAGTTGCCAAATCAGCAAAAGGCGATTCAACCGCAAATTTCAGCGTGTCGGTAACTTTTACAGCCACGTGAGAATAAGCACGCAGCAGGTCAAAACTTTTGCCAAAAAGGGCTTTGACTGAGTTTATAATTTTTGCAAATAGGTTTTTCATGAATTGTATCATTTTAGATAATAAAGGTTTGCTTCTGCTTGTCTTCTTTTAACAAGGCCGTTCAATACTTTTCCGCCCGCCTTATTCCACCTTAAAAACTCAGTGAATATTTCGGTATCGTTCGGGTTTGCGTTTACTTTTTTTAGCAAGGTGGAGGCTTTCAGATTGTTTATTCCCACATTGTAGGCAAAGCAAACCAGCGCTGAAAATTGATTTTCGGTTAATTGCGCCTTGACCAATTGCCGAACCTGTACAGCGAATGAATCGGCGACCCACTCAAATAAGCGGTCTGCCCTTTCCTGTGAAATAGATTCCCCTATCTTGACTTTTCGGCCTGATTCATAGAACGTGTTCCCGTAACCGATTGTGGGAACGTTGGCAGGGCAAAGATAAGCATCGAGTTTGCACCCTTCGAATTGGTGCAATAAGTCAATCCCGTTTTTATTTAGTCTCATTTTGGTCGTCTGGTAGATCCCAATTTTTCATTTTTCCGAGCGCCTTACTCACCCCTCCGTAAATAACGGCACGCAAAGCGTTTATAAGCATTTCAACAAAATCCTTATTAACGTAGTTCTTTTTCTTTTTGAAGCTGAGAATATTGGTGTAACAGCTTACAGCATCATTGGCGATCAGCGCATAAATGGCAGTCAGCACAAATATGTTGAGATTGTAACCCACCAAAGAACCTACCAAAGCCATGCTCAAAGGAATGAACAAGACAGCTATTTTGGTGAACACTCCGGCCAGAAATCGGGACCGCGTAACGGAAGCCCAACCGCCCAGCCTTACAGCCTTGGCGATCCCAAAAAGAGTATCGAAAAACATAAAGAACCAAAGTAGGAAAATAAGCCCATAGTTCACCCCTAAAAAGGTGAAGCTAGTCATTAAGGCCAGCTTGGCTCCCAAGTAGCTTTCTTCAGTATAGCTTGGCAGTTTCTCTAAATTCTCGAATTGCATTAAGTTAGTTTTGAGGCGTTGATAAATCAGTTTGATTCATTTCCCATTTTAAAAACTCTTCGGGGGCTTTGTCGTACCAAGCCCATCCGTCAAATGATTCTCTGTTCCCCTCTTTTTCAAGGCTGTAATTAAGAGAATAAACAAAGTTTGGGGCATAAAACCATTGCCCAGATTCAGTATCGTACTTGTAAAATCCTGCTGTGTTTTCCATGCCTTAACCAGTTATAGTCCAATTTTTTGAAGTCGCTATTAGCCCATCTGATGCTGTTAATGCTGATGCCCCCCAGTTTCCACTGATATTTATATTTGCTGATGTAGTTGCTGATCGGTCAACTAGATTTGTGAATATTTCTACAAGTGCGGATTGAGAGAGTTGGCAGTTTGTTAAGGAGACAGTTCTTGCAAATACCATTTCACATTTATCTAGCGAATTACAGGATGTTGCAAAATTACCAAAATCAGTGCCTGAAGTTGGTGTAATTGAAGCCGTTGATAAAGCAGGTATTGAATTAAGGACGCTACAAGAGCTGAAAATATCACTCATATTGGTAACATTTTCCGTATTAAATAAAGGTATGTTTTGAAGAGAAAAGCATGTTCCAAACATAGACTCCATCCTAGTTACGTTTTCTGTATTAAATAAAGGTATGTTTTGAAGAGAATAGCATGTTGCAAACATAGAAGCCATGCTAGTTACGTTTTCTGTATTAAATAAAGGTACGCTTTTTAAAGAATAGCATGAATTAAACATTACCCTCATACTACTAACATTTGCTGTATTAAATAAAGGTATGTTTTGAAGAGAATAGCATGATACAAACATAGATGCCATGCTAGTTACGTTTTCTGTATTAAATAAAGGTACGCTTTTTAAAGAAAAACATCCATTAAACATAAAAGCCATATTTGTCACATTTGTAGTATTAAATAAGGGTACATTTTGTAGAGAGCGACAAAGGCTAAACATGGTATTTAAATCTGTCATTAGCCCTATTGTTTTAAAATCAACTCTTTCAACATAGTTATTTCGCACAGTTCCACCTCCAAAAACTATAGAAGCCCCACTATTTGCACTTGGCATCGATAAAATACAATCTAAAAAGCCAGTTGAATAAGCTTGATTTTGAACTGGGCTTGTCACGTACCTAGCCTGAAAATTGCAAGTAAGTAAATTACCACTTACAGGCGTTACCGTAATAATAGCTTGTTTATACCCTCTACTCGTTAAAGTTGATCCACTTATACTCGCATAGTCATAATCGTATTGAGCGATTGTATTACTGTTGTGCAATGTAACAGTACCATCTCCCCAATCAACTTGATACTGACCTGCTGAAGTGGTGAAGATGAAAGCAGCATAGTTTTGACCTGATGGAAATACAGCGTGTAATCCTACAAATATCTGGTCTGCTTCCGTTATACCTGTTGGCATTGGTAACCAGTCTGAAGGTCTAACCCAATCTTCTTGTGGTGATGTTGTTATTGGTAATCTGAAACTTCCTACTGCCATTATTTAAAAATGTTTAAAGTAACTACTATGTCAGCTGTCGGTAAATTTTCAGCGTATATTTTTACAGAACCTGTTGAGCTTATTGTTTCAGGTAGAATAGAGGCAGACTTCACGATTTCAATTGTCGAATTGCTTGGAACAATATCGACTACACTGATGCTTTTTATAGCCGCATTTGCATAATCGTATTCATATAAGTCACCCACCAAAGTCCATCCTAATACTGATAAAGTTATAGAGGTTATTTGCAACGGCATACTTTGAGCCGCTTCAGTTGCAATTGTAGCCTGTTCGGTTGTTTCGATTACATCTAAGCCAGTTTGAATTCGGTCGGCTCCTGTGGCTACCCTATCCGCTGCGGTTGCTACCCTATCCGCTGCGGTTGCCTCTGCATCTAGTCCAGTTTGAACCCGATCCGCTGCTGTGGCGGCTGCATCTAGTCCGGTTGCTATTCTATCCGCTGCTGTGGCATCTGCATCTAGCCCAGTTGCTATTCTATCCGCAGCCGTTGCGATTGCAGCCGCTTCGGCTTCTTCCTTGTAGCCAAACGCATCTAGGGCGTATTGCTTCGCCAGCTCTTCGGCAGATACCGTTACGGTTACTACATAGTTTTGAGGATTGACAGCTACCAGCACATCAATTACTTCAGTGGAGGCGGTTACGGTTACTTCGCTCATTTGGTGACTGATCTATCTATTGAAATGCTGCCAGCTATCAAATGCTTTGTGCCTTCAGCGTTGGTAAATTTAATGTCATAAAACCAAGATACAGAATCAGTATCGTTGAATTGCTGCAATAATTCGAAGAATAACACGTTAAAGTTATCTCCCAAAATGGTCAAACCTTTTCCAAGGCTCAGCGAAATGAAAGGCTTTTCATTCACATCCTTTTGGCTTTTTACGTCCAGACGAATTGCCGAATAAGTACGCAGGTCAAGAGGCACCGGATCCCCCAGCGCATCAAGTGTTTCAAAAACAAGAGAAATTGGCGCATCATCCCCCTGTATTAGTTGAATGTCCAAAACGCCTTGAACGTCCTTTTCGATTGTTGCCATTATTCTATTTTTTGATCTTTTTTTGTTTCCGATATTTTACTAGCCATGAACTGCATTAAATTGTTTACAGACTGATAAACTGCCTGATTTTCCGATACGGTACGCGCAAAAACTGGCAGGCTATTTATTAACGTTTCAAATTCTTTGATGTCTTGTTCTTCCAGCACGATCTTTCGCATATTCAAATTCAGTTTATTCTCTCGGTTAGACGATATTTAAGACTCCTCCATTATTCCAAACGTCACCAGTAACTAGCCCTGTTGATGAAATAGGTAATCCAGCCATATTTACAGTGCCTCGGAGGATAGTTTTAATAATTGATGTATTTCCTAACGTAACTGTGTTTGAACCCGCACCATTAGCGTCGTGACCTATCACTATTTGGTTTGTTTGGTTGTCTGCTAAAGGCGATGTCCTATATCCAAGCATTACACTATTATTTAAAATAGTTACTTCAGTTATTTTATTAGGTAAAAATCTACCAGATGCAGACCCATTAGCTGTATTGTTTGCCCCTGTAGTGTTGGAATACAAAGCACTATCACCGTTAGCGGTGTTGTAGCTTCCTGTAGTGTTGGAAAATAAAGCCTGAAGACCGTTAGCTGCGTTGGATATTCCTGTAGTGTTGGAAAATAAAGCCTGAAGACCGTTAGCTGTGTTGTAATTTCCTGTAGTGTTGGAAAACAGAGATCTATCGCCAGTAGTTGTGTTAAATATTCCTGTAGTGTTGGAAAATAAAGCACTAGCCCCAATAGCTGTATTTGTGTTTATATTGCCCCCACCTCTGCCAATCCTGACTACATTAATAAAAGCATCACCTCCAATAACTTCAAATTTTGGGATACTTGATGAAAAGGCAGTCCCTCCGATTAATGCCCTGCTATTTCGATAAATATCCGCCCCTAGATCAGACCATTTGCTTGTTCCTGACGTGCCCTTTACTACCTCATTACTACCATTCAACATTAATACATCACCTGTCCCAGCAGACACATTGGGAAGAAGTATTGAGCCTGTCCCGTGCGGAGCGATTTCAATATCAGCGTTATCGGTCCGGGTGATTACGGAAAGTTTATTTAAAGGGTTGCTAAGCAGTACGCTTGCTTTGTCTTCTCCGAAAACATTTCTGAAGTCCAAAGCGGACGTATTTGAGGTACTAGCCAGCCTGAGTATAGGGTTGCTTCCCGTAAGAGCTAAAAGCTCGTTATTAAACGTCTTAGCCCCTGTGATTGTCTGAACGTCGGTAATTGTCACAGCGCCATTTTCAGCAAGCGACTTGTATTTCCAAATTTCCGCCGTTGCATCCCAGAAAATACCGTCTGCATCTGAAGCCGCTCCATCTTCTACGTCTGCCAGTTCTTCCAGGTAAATATTCGGGATAACTGCCAGCGGTACAGGTACAATTGTCCTGACAGGCTGGTCTCCTCCAAATTGAAATTGGTAAGAAGGATCACTTCCACCCACAATACGATTCGCGTAAAACTTCAAAACGATTGCGTCCGTTACGCCGAAAATGCCATCGTTCCAAATAGCAGTCGCAAAGAATTCAGAATACCCGGCGTTTAGTACCGGGATGGTATTTCCTGAAGTGCCTACTAGCGTCTCAGTGCCTCCTGCGTCTCTTTTGTAAATCTCAAAATAAAACTCCGCCGTTCCGCTCCCCGCCGTTCTGGTAATGTTTCCGGTTGTGGTCACGTTGAAAACTCCCGGATTTCCATTTATCAAATTTACCGGAGATATCAAAGAGGCTATAAGCTGCTCCGCTCCTGTTATCGCGCCCGTTGGCACGTCAACCGGAACTGTGTTGTAATCTGGGTCATCTATTGAATTAACCAGTTTAAAATAGCCCATCACCGCTGCAGCCACGTTTGTGGCGTAAAGGCTTAGAGTGGAGGGCAAATCATTTGCCGTTAAATAGTTGTTGTTGTCGACTGAGCCGTCTGCTTTTAAAAATTGGGAACTTACCCCACCATCTTTAATCAAAGCCGCCGCAGTCAGGTTAAAAGCCCCTAGGTCCACGTTTGCCGTCGCTCCTGTGTAAGGCACGAAAGCGAGAGGAATGTTGTTCCAAGTTTCAGAAACAGCGTCATAAGCTATCAAATCCCCGTCTTGAGGGTCGATGATTACAACGCCGTTAAGGTCTGCCAGCGTAATTCCAGAACCGCCAAAAAGCGAAGCGGGTATAAGATAGGCTTGCCCGGATCGTATAACCAAAACAGAATCTTCCGTTCCGGTAGTTCCTGAAGCCTGAACGCCACCGAGTAGGTTTCCCCGGCTCTGCGCGTCATAGAGTTCATCTATTATCTTTTGAGCAAATGTCCGATGAATGGAAGCGGTTATAGGCTGGTTGCTTGCCAACAAGGCGTTTTTAAGTGCCTCGATTTCTGCTTTGGTATATGCCATTTTTTAGATTAAATCTTTGTAGGGATTGCCCCGGTAAGTGCCTAAACCGATTGAGCGTTTCGGCGCTCGGATGGAAGAACTTGGCTGTGATTGCTTTTTGTCCTTTGCATAAGTTACGCCATCAAAAGACCAGGTAACGGAAAGCATTTTTCCCAGTGCCACGTTTGAATCGGAGTCAACCTGTCTCAGAATTACAGCACGCTCCTGCGCTTCAGCTTGGTTAAAGGTTCCCTGTGGATCGGCTGTTTTCGTTAAGCCAAATTGAGTAATGTTCAAACCGTGCGCAGCCATGAAGCGTCGGTAAGCAGTCAACACCAAAAACCTTTTAACCTCCTTGTTCAGGAAGGCCAGTAATTCAGGACGTGATCCGTCTGGAGTTTCTGCATAAGCCATAAGATCATTATACAGATCGTCCCCTATCCTAGGCTCTAAATCATATTCCTGAGCCGCGTAAACAAAAGGCTGCAATTGGTCCTCTTCGATATTCTGGGAGAACTTTACCAAGTTGGCGGCTGAGAAATCAGCCTTTGAGATTAAAACGGTCGTCGCCATGTCAGATAATTTCCTCTTCGTCTTTTGTGATTAGCCAGATACTCGCTTCTTCCGGCTTCATGCTAAACCCTTGAGTAAGCAATAAAGCGGCTTGCTCGTAGGTTAATTCCTCTTTGTTGAATTTCCTAACTACCCGCTGTATTCCCTGAAGTTGGCGACCTGTCAAATTTGCCAACGCGTCATTTCGCTCGGTTGCAATTGGCGCAACGCCTGCACCGGAAAGAACCGGAGAAGTTTTCGAAGTGCTTTCCAAATCAATTTCAAACAGTTCTTTCTGCTCCTCCGGGGTCAAGTTGGCTATTACCGCATCCGGTATAAAATCGAAAGGCTTCAAAGTAGTCAGGGTAAAATCAATAGGCTGCGGGATAGTTGCCAAACCATCAAGAGCCAACAAAGGCGCTAGGAGATCATACCCCTCTTTGATCAATTGCTGCCTCCGATATACGGACAAAGCGAAAAGGCTAAGCTGGTTTTTAAGCTCAGTCACGTTGCCTAATTGGCCTTCCTTCGCTATGCCTATCAACACATCAGGAACTCCCATAACACGCGCCACGCGCTTTGCTATCCGGTCGCTTGCTTTGTCTGTCTGATCGAGAATATCAGCCAGGTTAATAACGGTAACGGTGGGTTTAAATTCCTCCGTTGCGCCTTTCAAATGCAGGATAGGACTGGCGTCTTCGCCTGTGAACTCTTCGAGCGCTTCGTCAAAATAGTCCTGCGCGGTTTTCTCGTCTTCGTCCCGGTTCTGATCGTCAATCGGTCCGGTGGAAATCACGACCGGAGTTCTGAATCCCTGCGCGATATTCCTTAAATCCAGTTTGCTTATTTTTCCATCACTTACCACATCTTCAATCGAAGAGTAATAACGCGGGATAGGATAAATGCCATAGTACCGGCCTAAGCCTTTTCTAAAAATATACAGGATCTCGCCTAACTGCTCTCCGTATTTCTTGACTTGTTCGGCTATCAGTTCCCTTCTTTCTTCCGGTGAACGCTCCGGATCAAAAGCCGGAAAGAACCTTGTCTCGCTTTGCAAAAGACCCATTTCACCGTTGAGCGGGTTGTACTCGAAGCCATTGTTTATTTTCCGTAAAGTCTTAACATCTACGTTGTAAATCTTTCTGATTTTGCCCAAAGGGTCGAAAACCAATCTGAGCGCATAGCCTTCCAGATAAGCTACATTTGTTACCTGCTCGGCCAATAGGCTCGACAGGGTTTGCAGCTTATTGGCTTTCACATCATCAAGCCCAGGCTGCACAAATCCGTCCGCCTGAATGAATTGTTCTAACCGCTCAATGCAGGCTGTGGCGGTTCCTGAATTATCCACCGCGGCGATGATTGCATTAGGCAAATTATCCATTTCGCCGTAATGGTAACGCTCCGAAGCGCCACTCCGTAAAATAACCGCAACGGCATTTTTAGCGGCCTGAGCAATACGCTGTTTTATGTTACCGATGGCGGAAAGGCTTTTAGGTCCGAAGCTCGAGGCGTCGGACCTAAGATTAATGATATTTTGAGCCTTTTTTACGGTGCTACTTTTAGACATTTTTTGTCTTGGCTTTTTTAGCTTCTACCTTTTGGATTTTTGGCGTTTCCTCTGCCTCCACTTTCTCGAAATTTACAGCAAGGCTGGGAGCCTCTTTGATGATTTGTTCGACCAATTTATCGGAGATATTTCGGGAACTGATCAGCCTGCCACGAAAAGCGATTGTGTTATTTGCGAACTCCTTTTTAAATTTCCACATAATGCTACAAAGTAAGTATTTAAATTTAAAAAGCCCTTAACCCGGAAAGGCTAAGGGCTTTATTTTTTAAGCGATTTTGAAAGATTACACCGTAACCAATGCGTCCAAAATTGCAATATTCTCAGCTAGGTTTTCCGCTTCCACGTCTGCAAAATAGAGCTGTAAGTTCTCGTGGTTTCCGTTCATTGCCAGCGTGTAAATGTTGCTGTCTACGATTGCCGTTCCGCTTCCACCGTCAAGAGCCGAAGCCTTCAAACCAAAGTTTGCGAAGTTAGAACCTTTGTTCATTCCCCAGACTTCCAGTTCTCCGGAGTTGGTTTCTACGACCATGAAAGCGCCTTCCACATCTACAAGGCTATCCAACGCCTCAAGCTCAAGAGCCGAATTGTAATATGCCACCAAGTTCACCCCGTGGTTTCTCAGATTGAAGTTTTCCCCAATCTCCAAAGCCATAACGGAATTATGTTTTTCACGTTTGCCAATAAACTTTTTAAGCCCTTTTGTCGCTGTGAAAGTAAGGCCAGTTACCAAATTTCCAGTGCCGAAAGTGACGGCCGAAAGGTCGGATAGTAGTCCTACGTAAATTCTTCTATTCAAGCCTCCCGCTTTTCTGAGAGCGCCGCAATCAGGGTCAATACCCCTTAACAAGTCTACACAAGCCATTTTCTTTTTAGTTTAGATAGTTGGAAAATAAGGGCGGGTTTTAATCCGCCCCGTTAGCTTATTGCGGTCTGTACATGAAGACCTCAGACGCGTACTTGTAAGTAATGTCTGACTTCATTCTATTTTTTACGCGGTAAACGTCGTCACCTGTTACGTCCCCAAGATAAAGGACTCTTGCAAATACCTCGTCTGAAAGAAGGTCGAAGCCTAGGAACACGTTGCCCGGATTCCAAACGACCAGCGTGTTATCAGACCAATGAGGCATAGCCACCAAGTCAATGTCCAGATACTTGATCAAGTCATCCTGAGCAAAGTAAGCGTCTCTGGTGAACTGTCCACCCTGTCCGGAGATCAAACCGTTTGCAACTCGATACGCGTCTGCGATTCTGTCACTCACATGGATTTTGGTTCTGCCGTTTCCAGTGCTGGAGATTTGCTTCTTCACCTTTTGAGGGATGGACATGTAGACTGAAGTGATTACTGCCATCACGTTATTTTGATTCACAAAGAAAGCAAAACCAGCGGTTGCAGCTGTTGATCCTGCGACCGCCTCGGCGATAGTCAAAATCAAGGCATTTTTAGCCAATACGGTAACGGTTTGCCCTACGATGGTCACACCGCCTATTGTCTGGTTTCCGTCCGTGCCGATGATGGTCAAACGATCGCCCGGGATGATATCGTCCGAATTGCCAACTGTTACGGTTGCTGAACCTGCTGCACCGTTTACAATTGCTGTGATAGTCTCCTTTGCTTCGGCAGGAAGTTGCGTTTTGCGAACGGCTGCGTCTGCTACCATCTCAGGAAGTAAGCCTGGATAAGCTGCCGCGAAAGTAGCTGTTGCAACTTCGCCAGCGTTTACACCCGCTTTGCCCAAAAGGTATAACTGCTCGTTACCTACTGCCATTCTAGGCACGTAGATTTTTTCCAAAAGGAAATTGTACAGTTCAGGAGTCAATTTGTAGTCTTCAAAACTGCCGGGTCTCTGCTGCTCAGATTCCCAAGTGGTGCGCAACAGTTCAGCGTCGATCTGATCCATCACTTCATAAGATACCATCTCCAAAATCTTCTCATCAAGAGCGATTCCACCCGATTGCGCTGCAAACATAGCAGACGGCGTTTGGAAGTCAATCACACGGTTTACACCGCGCAAAACCTCTTTAGATTTGATAGTCTCAATTGGCGTAACCAAGCCTCTATTTACAAGGCCAGCGGGTGCCAGAATCGCCGGAGTTAGGTACTCAGCATACAACTTACCGGCGTAAGTATTGCTAGTTAATGAAATTGCTCCCATGTCTTATTTTAAGTTTATGATTTACGGATTACTTAACGGCCTTAGCCATTGCACGCGCTTTGATTTTTTCGCCCGGAGATAGTTTTGCAAACTCCTCCGCACTCAAAACCTTGTCAACTTTCTTTTTGTCAGGATCACCAACAATCTCATTTCTGAGTTTTTCGAAATCCACCACCAAAGCGTTGAGCTTGGTTTGCGCTTCGCTGTTACCTTTTGTAAGGTTTGCGATTTTGGCCGTTAGGGCTTTTTCCTTTTCGTCAAAGGCGGCCAGCATGGCTGTCTTCTCTTCATCAAAAGCGGCCTTCAGTGCTGCCACGTCTTCTACCTCAACAGGTGCTTCCGCTGCAATCACCTCAGTAATAACTCCAGCTTCACCCACGGTGATAGTTGTGCCATCTTCCAAAACGTGAGAGCCGGCCGGAGCGAACTCTTCAGTCGGTAAGCCTTCAAGGGCTAGGTAGGCAACTTTGCCCAATAGCTCCCCGTCTTCAGCGCCTGCGATGAAAAGCGCAACGCCTTCTTTTGTCGCAACTGCCATATTTCTCAAAGATACTTTAAACAGGTTTTTAATGCCTGCCAGCATCTTCTCAAAGGCGTTGACTTTTTCTTTGTTGTCCATTTCCTCTTTTTCGATTAGTTGTTTTGTTGAATTTTCCAATAGGTCGGTTTGATTTTTACAGTACGTCAAAACGCGATTTTTAAAAGCGTGTGCCTTTATCTCATCCGTTATTTTCTCAGTGGCGAAGCCTAATTCTAGCGCCGTGTCTGCTCCGATATTTGTCTCTTCAGCCATTAAGGCTAATAGCTTGCTAGCCTTTCCGGGTCCCGCCACTTCGCTGTAAACGTTCAGGATCTTCATATCCGTTTCTGCGAAAATTTCGGTCAAAGCTGAAAGCGTGTGGAAATTTAGCTTTTCGCCTGAGAGCGTTTCTCCATCAACCCAAGCATTGTGAATAATCATCTCGGTGGAGGGCGTCACCTTTCGGACTTTCCCAGCTAAAAAGATCACACTCGCTATGCTGTTTGCCGTGATTGCGGTCGTGTTTACTCCCAAAGATTTCAGTTTGTCATAAATCCGAAAGCCTTCTTCCACTGAGCCGCCCGGGCTTTTAATCACCACGTCAAAAGGTTCTGAGCCGTTGGAGTCAATAAAGGCTTCAAGGTCTGCAAGGCTAAAGGATTTTTCTCCTTTGCCGATTGCGCTGTCACCTTTGCGCCCTATTACTCCTTCGATTGTTAGCGTTCGCATAATTACCAGCAAAGTATAAGAGTGTTTATAAATAATTTGCCTAAATTCCCCAAAATAAATACAATGGCAAAAGACGGCTTAGACCAAATTAAAATTCACTTACCAGCAGACTTAAAAGAAAAGTTTGCCAACAAGGTAAAGAAGCAAGGTAAAAGCCAAACCAGTGTTCTAAAATCCTACATCCATAAATATTTAAACGAATGAAAATATACTTCCTCCGTCTTGCAGCCGTTTTGTCTGTTGGCTTTTTCTTTACAATTATCGCGGTTTGCTTCCCTGTTTTTGCAGTTTATTACGTTGCGACCGGAATAGATTTAGCCGAAAAGTTTTCTAATTTTTTCGATGATTTGGGCAAAGGTTTTATCTCAGATCAGCCTGGAGAATAACCCGCTTAACGTCCCCTTGCACCCGGTCAATGTCGCTCACTTTGGTTACGATGGTCAAATTGCTAAGCGCTTGCTCGAAAGTTTGCTGACTGTCAATTAATGCCCTTCGGTCAAGTGTTGGCGTGCCGCTTCGGCTGATTGCCCCACCGTCTGCGAGAAACTGCTTTCCACCTCTGAACCAAGAACGCCCGCCGTGATTTTGGTTATAATCAGACAGTGCCTTTATAC
>Ga0196901_1001140_pt1 | contig 13607 bp, 8 predicted proteins | sample CB_VirMetaG_FD_169099 | JGI IMG/M metagenome (GOLD analysis project Ga0196901, IMG submission 169099) | Freshwater to marine saline gradient viral communities from Chesapeake Bay - CB_1504_1 Viral MetaG (v3) (version 3) | ecosystem: Environmental > Aquatic > Marine > Coastal | place: USA... | reverse complement strand
CACATTCGCAACAACATGATATTATATGTTGGGTGGATTTATTGGTGGATTAACAGATCCCATAAACTATATTCCGTTGGGTATGCCTGTTAAAGGAGCAGGGGTTATGGCCAATGCTCGTAGAGCGGCAAGTGCCAATGCATTGATAGAAGTAGGTCTTACTCCATTTGCTATGGGAGCATATGCGGCACGAAATGAAGAATACACTCCGCGTGATCTAGCTACAAATATTGCATTTGCGGCTGGAGCAGGAGCAGGATTAAGTTTACTTGCTTCGGGTGTAAGAGGTGTAACTGGATATTTAGATGCTTTTTCATTGATGGGGCACAGAGGAGAACCCGGAGGATTGCCTGGTATTGCGGCAAGAGCAAAACGAGGAGAATACACAGTAACAGATGAGTTTGGAAACTTATTAAGCAAAGAAGCAATTGATATTGCAAACACAACCGGAGTTAGCATAAGAAACACAGATCCATTTGTATTAGATACTATGAAAATTATTGATACTACTGGACAAATTCATGATGATGTTAATAACATAAGAACTAAAGAGCACGTAACTGCTAGTTTTCATCCAATCGATGGTGTTAAAACTATAGCAGGTAATAATGAAAGTATTTTAAAAGTTTTATCTGTTATTGCAAAATATATCAACGATGGAGAATCTATAAGAATAATAAGATCAGACAAACCTGGCAGATCTGTTGAATTAAAAAAATCAGAAATCGAAGGGTGGGTAGATAAAGAAATATTTAAAGTTAACAGTAATTTAATTAAACCATTACAAGGCACGCAATTGGGTGAGACATTAATGGACATTAAAAAAATGTTTGTTAAACCTTTTGAAGGCACATTAGATGACAACGTTGCATTTAAATCTAAAGAAATAGAAGGTGTTATATATGAGGGTGAGTTTGAAATTAAATCAGACAAACAAGGTTTTGATCCTGCTAATGATATAGGCAAGATGTATAAAGTAGATACCAAAACAGGACAACGAACACTATTAACAAAAGAACAAGCCGTTGAAGCATTAAAGATATTGGGGCAACCATCAGAAAATCTAGTTGATTCTAGAAGCACAGCAAACAATTTAAAAACAACCAGCAACATTATTTCAAAAACTCCAGAAGAACGAGTATTAGAGGGCACAGGAGAAAGCACAGTGCAAGACAAAGCAATAGAAGCCGCAGACAACAAACAAATAGATCAAGATTTAGGAGTTGAAAGCAGATTAAAAACAGAAGAAGAATTACGAGCAGATATAGAACAAAATCCAAATCAACCATTAAATTTAAATAAAAGGAAAACTGCTAATGATTTAATGGTAGCTTTAAGAAATGCCGGTGCAATAGATTTACGGGGTTTTGGGGTTGATATTGATCCAGAGACTGGAAAATTTGTCATTATCGATCAAGCAGTATATAATGGTTTGACTGATGGTCAAAAAGGGTTTGTGAAAAAAATGGAAAATATAATCAATGATTATGAAACAAATATTGAAACTAAACAAAATATAATTAAAACAGCTTTAAACACTAACAAGGATTGCGGATAATGGCTCTTAATAAATGTGCTCAACTGTTAAATGATTTCTTAAATGAAAATAATATTGTATTAAAAGTAAGTGAAGTAGCAGAGCTTCGAGAAGCAGTTGAAGCAAAAAAATTAGAATTAGAATCACAAGGAAAATCATTTGATTCCTTAATTAAAGGCAATGATATTGTTAGAGAAAAAGATGTATTTTTTCAATCGTTAATAGAAGACTTTTTTGAAAATTCTGACCGTAAATTTGCCGAAGAAGCTAACAAAAAAGTTATATTGAATATGAGAATGCTAGAATTAGAAACTAATACAGAACACTTAGCAAAACTTAATCCAAACAAATCAAGAACAGAACTTAATTTAAAAGCGTGGAAGGCATTAATTTTTAATAGTGGTGATACATTTGGTCATCAAACACTAGAAGGAATTATAGATGCAAATACTAAAATAAAACAAGCAATGTTGGCTAAAAAAATATCAGATATTTTTCAAGAATACGGTATTCCATTAGATGATCCGTTTGCTGTTTGGACTCGTACAGATATTGTGGGCAAAAGAAAAGAAATCGATCCCATAACTGGTGTAGAAACAGAAATAGATATAACATTTCAAGATGCTGTTATTATGGAATTGTTTGATATGGCTAAACAAATTCAAGGTCCAAAAGGTCAAAAATACAGTAATACTATAGGAGCAAATCCAGTCAGCGGCAGTAAAGAAGCACGTGCGGTTGCAAGAGCTTGGACTGAAAGTATTATTTTGCCCACATACTATGAAACAAAAGCAGTAGGTAGAAATACATCAGTATTTGATAACACACCTAAAATAACATTTAAAAAATGGAAAATAAAAAAATTACAAGATCGTTGGATAGAAGAACAACGACAAAAGGGCAGACAAGACTTTGATGCAAAAAAAGCCGCAGGTGATGAAGCATTTATTAGATTACTAGCAGACAATATGAGTGATTTACACGGTGAAGATGTTACACTTAGAGAACAATTAGCCAAATCTATATACAACAAATTTATGTTAACAGGTGACTGGAGAGATGCCGATGTTATTATTAAACAATACAAAGAACAGACCGTGGCTAGCCTGCCGTATGCATCTACAGAACGAGGTAAAGCACAAGCAACATTACCAACTACATTAAGATTTCGTGATGAAGCGGCATTTTTACGAGTGAATAAATTGATAGGTGGTGAAACTTCTTTATTAGAAATTGTGCATAGATCTGTAAATGAGTCAGGTAGATTGTTAGGATTAACTAAATTTTTTGGTGCTCAATTTGAAACCAATTTTAAAACATTAAAAGATATTGTTGAAAATGGTAGATTAATTGATGACCCATTAGATTATAGTGGTACATTCAATCTTCAAAACTATAAAACTGGTAGTTTTTTAGATAAAAAATTAGCCAAATCTGCAAATGATTATGTGGAACATTTAATACACCCATGGATTTCAGAAAATATTGATACCAGTGTTTGGTCATCAATTTTGGGCTCTATAAGAAATGCACAGATTGTAAAATTAGGCAGTGCATTTATTACAAACCTTGCAGATATGGCATCGTTTTGGACTGTGGCCAGCACTAGAATACAAGGCAGTCAAAGTAGAATAATATCAGCAATAACTGGACACGATTTTAAAGGTACTAGAGCAGAAAGAAGATTGTATGCATCTGCTTTTGTAGATTTTGCTGAAGTATACATAGGTACTTTGCAAGATAGATTTAGAATGATCGATCACGGAGCAATGGGTGGTAACAGTCGTATGGGTGATTGGCTTGTGAAAGGTTCTGCTGGGTTTGCACATATCACATTAAAATATACTGGATTTAATGCTTGGAACAGAACAATGAGCATTGGTGCAACATCATTCATTCAAAGAGAAATTGGTGATATGATCGCAAATAAAAAAGGCTGGCTAGAATTAAAACCAGAACAAAGACAATTTTTTCAAAAATTTGGTTTTAGTGAAATAGAATATAAATCTCTATTAGCCGCAGGAAATGATGCATTAGATTCTAGCGGTAGATTAAACATATTTGGTTATCAACGATGGTTGAAAGACAATAAAGCCATGTATGGTGGTACAGAAATACAAAAATTAATTTCTGTAATTAACGATCTGTCAGAAACTATGGTTATCAAACCTGGAGCTATCGATAGAGCGGCAATTGGATTCTTTTCAAAACCTGGGTCGGTTATGGAACAATCATTTAGAGCAATTACACAATTTAAAACATTCCTTGTGGCACATTCAAGAAAATTATTATTGAATGAATACGGCACAATAGGAAAATTAGCAAAAAACAAACAATTTGTACAAGCGACTATAAATTTGGCTCATTTAGTGGCACCAATGTTACTATTAACATATGCTGTGGTACAATTAAAACAATTTGTTGCTGGTAAAGAATTTTACAAAACTGATGATGAGGCTATACTTAGAGAAATGTTCCAATACACTAATATTATTCCGTTCCTTGGAGATCTATATTGGCAAAACGGTGGAGAACAGTTATTCAATATTATGTCCCTTAAAGATGGTGAAAAAACACCAAGATCTGGAGTGTCTATGAATTCATTTTTTAGAAATATTTTAGGGCCAACGCTACAAGATTTTGAATCTTTTACTAAAGCAGTTATAGAAATGGGTGAAGCAGGTTTATTAGAAATAAAAGGCAGAGAAAGAGAAGCGGCAGACATATTCAAACTTTCAGTATCTAGATTTGCAAGAACATTCCAAGGTTTCGATCCGTTTGCAAATATGTGGATGACAAAAGCATTATGGAGATCATTAACTTATGATACATTTTTAGAATATTTTGATCCGCAAAGATATTATAGAACACAGAGAAGACTAACAAGAAGAGCCATGGATGAAAGGGTAAATGGAGAATTATATAATTTTTTCATTAAAGATTTAGGTTTGAAAGATTAATATAAATACTAAAAAATTATGACAACTTCAACAGCAACACCAAGACTTACATACTTAACAGCAGATTCCAGCACAACTGCTTTTACGTTTAATTTTGACATAGCGGATGCAAATTCTATTGCTGTGTATGTGGGCACAACATTACAAACTATCACAACAGATTACACAGTTGCATTTGATTCTGGCACTAGCGGAACAGGCACAGTAACATTGACATCAGCACCTGCTTCTGGCACGCGAGTGTATCTAATCAGAGACACAGACAACGTGAGAGCTATAGATTTTGCTGAGGGTGGAGCGTTCCTAGCGGCAACTATCAACAACGAGTTAGACAGACTTACACAAGGCATTCAAGATGTAGAAGACATTTTAAAAAATAAAGTTTTAAGAGTGGGTGAACCCACAGTTGACACAGCATCGTTGGATATACCTTCTAAAGCCAATAGAGCAAATAAAATTTTAGCATTTGACAATGATGGAGATGTTACTGCTACTAATGATTTAAATATTAATATTACAGGTAACGTTACTGGTAATGTTACAGCATCTTCTGGCACTAGCACACTTAATGATTTGATCGTAAATGGAGATTTAACTGTACAAGGCACAACCACAACACTTAACACAACAACACTAGATGTAGAAGACAATATCATAACTCTAAATTCAAATGTATCGGGTGCACCATCAGCAAATGGTGGTATTGAAATTAACAGAGGTTCAGAAGCAGACAAACAATTAATTTGGGATGAAGCGGCAGACAAGTGGACTGTGGGCACATCAACGTTTGTTGCAAACACATTTGAAGGTAATTTAACAGGTAATGTTACAGGTAATGTTACAGGAGATGTTGTTGGAGGAGTTATTGGAAATGTTACAGGTAATTTAACTGGCAATGTAACCGGCAACGTAACTGGCAACGTAACTGGTAATCTAACAGGTAATGTTACAGCAACAACAGGTACAAGTACATTTAATAATTTAACAGTTACCGGTAATCTTAACGGATTAGTATATCCTTCTGCGGATGGTGATGCTGGACAATTTTTAAAAACAGATGGTGCGGGTAATCTATCATTTGCTACAGTAGTTTCAAATATGAATTTTGTGGGAGATGATTCCACAGGTATAACTGTTAACACAGGTGATACATTAAAATTTGCTGGTGGCACGGGTATTACAACAGCGGTATCGGGTGACACTGTAACTATCACTAACTCATTATCTACAGGTGATTTACAAATAGTTGGTACTACAATAAGTCCTATCAATAGCAATGATAATTTAACTCTTAAAACTAGTGGTACGGGTAAGATAGAATTACAAGGATCATCTAGTCAAAAATTCGAATTTGATAGTGATAATAGAACATTAACATTTAAACAAACGGGTGCATCTAATACCCCATGGTATGTCACTCGAGGTGATACAAAACTTATTTTAAGAGACAAACAGTTTGGTAATCCGGGTTTTGAGTTTATAACTGGTACTACTGGATTAAAAATAATTCCAACAGAAAGTCTTACCACAGGCACTGCTAAAATATTAGGACCTGGATTTGGAGAATTACATTTATCTCTTGATGCATATGGTTATACACCTATTCAATTAAAATCTGCATATAATGGTGGAACTGTACAAATTAGAAGTACATATTCTGGCACACCAGCTATTAATGATGGTGGTGGTATTGAATTAATACCATATGGCACAAGTAAAGTTAAAATCGATAACAACTATTGGCCTAATACAGATGGCACAGCAGGACAAACATTAATAACCAATGGAACAGGCACATTGAGTTGGGCTTCGGCCACAGCACAAGGTATAACTTTTGTGGGAGATGATTCCACAGGCACAAGAATTTCAGATAATGAAACTATCAAAGTAGCAGGTGCAAATGGTATCACAACAGCCATGAGCGGTGACACTTTAACTATCGATGGTTCTGCAATATCATCTACACTGGGACCAATCACATTTGTGGGTGATGACAGCACAGGCACAGCAGTCAATCTAAATGAAACATTTAAAATAGCAGGTGGAGATAACATAGTAACATCAGTATCGGGTGATACACTTTCTGTTGCTTTAGGACAAAATTTAATAAACATCAACAGCATTGGCAATGGTTCCACAAATGGAGATTTAGCATTAACAGCCAGCGGAACAGGCAATCTGGTATTTGAAGGACAAAAATGGCCTCAAACAGATGGTAGCAACGGTCAAGTGTTAACTACAGATGGTGCGGGCAATTTAGGTTGGGGAACTTTACCAACAACATCAACATTAGGAAATTTTGCTTTTAATACTAGTGGTGTTATGACAACAACCAGTGGAGGTTACATTGTAATTGAACCAACACCATATACACCACCAGGTGGTTCTGGGGGCTCGCAAATAAGCAAAATAATATTAGGTACTGACCGTACACAGAGTGGAATAGATAATGAACCAGGCATACAATTGGGTGTATCTGATGGATGGGGATTTGAACTATCTAATCGAAAACCGGTTTCGGGTAGCGGTGATACTGCTGTTGGATTTTCTAGAATTAGTCATAAAACTTGGGCCGCTGGCAATGGATCGACACTTGTCTCCAGTGAAATAACACTTGGAGGGAATGAATCTCCAACCCATACTGGAATTCGTTTATCACCAGGTCCATATGTTGATCAATATGGTGCAACAACCGGTACTCATGTATATATTGATTATATTAAATGGCCGACTTCAAGACAGTTTCATCCAACATCTACTACACCACCAGCAGGAAAAATATTAAAAACAGCAGACAGTTCCGGTGCTCTCCAGTGGTATGACCATGGAGAGATAGATACAATCACTAGCAGTGTTACCAACGGTGATGTTACTATTGATCCCAACGGCACTGGAGAAATCAATCTACACGGCACAGTAAGATTCGGAACCAACGAAGGATTTTTTATTGCTGGAGATACAGGTAGTATTGCAAATTATAATGCTGGTGGTTCTACTACTATAGAAGGAGATGCTAACGTTAGACTTGCGGCAGGATCTGGTCAAATTGATTTAGGTTCCAACACTGTAACAATAGGTTATCAAAAATCGGGAGGTACTGGTTGGATTAAATCTAGAGAAGCCTCGATCGATTATCCGTTATTGGCTCAAGCATTACAATTAACTACAGGTTGGCCAACTGGTCAAACCAATGCATACATCCAAATTGATGCCGGTGCAACAGATGCTAATATACAAATTAAACCTAAAGGCACAGGCAAAATTCTTTTAGATAACAACTATTGGCCTAATGCTGATGGTAGTGCTGGACAAATATTACAGACAGATGGTGCTGGCAATTTAAGTTGGGGCAGTGGAGCAGGAGCGGCAGGTATAACTGTATTGGGTGATGATTCCACAGGCACAGTCATACCTGATGGTGGTTCTGTTCAATTTTTAGGTAGCACTAATATTACAACAGCAGTGTCGGGCAATACATTAACTATTACAGGACCCGATTTAAGCTCGTATGCTACGCAATCATATGTAACATCACAGGGCTACATCACAAATTCACCAATAACCATCGTGGGTGATGATTCCACAGGTGCTACATTAAACACGGGTGAAACATTTAAAATTGCTGGTGCTAACGGACTTACAACCGCAGTGGTTGGGGACACTTTGACCATCGATGCGAGTGCTATATCTAATGTATTGAATCCAATCACGTTTGTGGGTGATGACTCAACAGGCACAGGTGTAGATCTAGGTGAGACATTCAAATTCGCTGGAGCCACAGGTATTACCACAGCAGTGGTTGGAGACACACTAACAATCACAGGACCAGATTTAAGTTCATATATCACAGCATCTACATCAGATACACTGACCAACAAAACTGTTAATCTGTCATCCAACACACTGACAGGCACAATCGCACAGTTTAACACAGCTCTGTCAGATGCTGATTTTGCTACATTGGCTGGGTCAGAAACACTCACAAACAAAACTATCAATTCTGCTTCTAACACAATTACAATAACAGAAAGCAACATTTCAGATTTGGGCACTTATCTTGAAAATGTGTCAGAAGACACCACACCTCAATTGGGTGGCAATTTAGATCTAAATTCAAACAACATCACAGGCACAGGCAGTATCAATATAACTGGTGATGTTATAACAGATGCTATCTCAATTGCGGACAACAAGATTTCAACCACACGAAGCAATGACATATTGAAAATTGAATCAGCAGGCAGTCAGATCTATATGGGTCCAGTGGAACAGGGCACAATGTCATTCTCGGGATCATTTGCTTCTAACACAGGCACACAATTAACCTACATTAATTCAGCGGCTGATATTAGTTCAAACAGTATCTATCCCAACCCAATAATGACAGAAATCACATTGGGAGCAACTACAAGTGCGGGCAACAGGGTTAGACAGCACAGAACTCTTGATATGGATATGGCTGGATACAGTTTAACATCCTCATCATTTGGAGCAGGACCTCAAAACGGATTATACACCACAATTAAAAACACAGGCAATGCTACAACTAGCACTCTTGGCACTGGAACTGCTTGTGCGGGTGGAGTGTTTATAAGACCATCTGAAGGCAACAACTCTACATTGAGCATCACCAGCATATTTGGTTTTAGAATTGGGCACATCAGTTATACAGGCACAGGTGATACTACCAATGTCACTAACTCATATGGTTTCCAATACACACCTTGGAGTGCAACAGCAGATGCTACCTATGGACAGGGCACATTCAATTTGACTAATGAGTATGCTTTCTATGTGAATTCAACGGGCTCACTACAGAGCACAAATATGCATTCTTTCTTTTCTAACAATGATTCTTACACTGCTAGAATTGGTGGTGTTAGAATGCAAAATACAAGGATTCAGGCTTGGAGTAGCACATCTGATTTGAAAATAGAGAGAAGAACAGGCTACGACATTGACTTCGTTGTGGACACACAGGGCTCTGCGGGATCATTGGTGGGCTATGCTCAATTCAAAATCAATGGCTCCGTTTATGTGATGCCTTACTACGCTCTAAGTTAATATTTTTTAGTACACTGTTGACAACGAGAATACCATTCTTGTCGAGGTTTAGACCAAGTGTGTATGTGTGGTTTTCCGCAATCTCTGATATCATCACAGGTGGGATATGTTCGATACAAGTTCCATACGCTACCATTTCGGCTTTGAAATCTGTCCCAATACTTGCACTCTTTTGAATATTGTGATGAAGTGGGTCTTCTTCGTGTCATACCTTTAGTGCTGGGCACGTGTTCCACACGCAGTCCTATCTCTTGTAATTTTTGGAAAAACTTGGATTCTTTCATACTGTGCGTGGGCCGGAGTAAAATATGGCATAGGAAACTTCGACCCACACAGTATTTACCTGATGGTAAATGAGCAGGGATAAATCACGACTTTTATTAGTACATACAAATCGTAGGAGATTACCCCTGCTCTGAATCGCACAACCATTAACTAGGCAATAGGGAGTAGTTGTGCTACTCATTGAGTTCGCAGTGCAATTTGATGACTTTATATAAGAGAAACTGCCGATTCGAACTCATCAGTATTTATTTAGATATTGTACAAATGAATTATTTCTGGGCTGTGTGATACAGTGTATGATTGGCAAAGCCAATCAGTGATATCGCTCGCGCTCATCACCTTTTCTTTTTTGCCGTAGTTGGCAAGAGCACTTTTAGTAAAAAACCAAAAGAACTCCTCACAGCATTCACAACATCCAACCATTTAAACGTAAAGGGTATTGCATATCTTACGTTCCTGTTTCCAGTGTCCGACTTCCAGTATCAATAACACAAGGTGAATCGTTGCGACCTTAAAGGTATAGTTATTGATATCCAACAAGAGAGTGTCCAACTCCTGTTAGCATCACTGCCCATTTGTTTATACTGTCCTTGCCTAACAGTTTAGATTGCAACTCATCTACACAATTTAGAGGGTGTGTTAAACTCTTACCAATTTTGCTGTTGCTATGTTGCCTATTGAGAAATTTATATGCCTGTATCTGCCTAATCACATATACTTATACAAACTCAAAAAGACACCATATTTTTTTGAGTTTGTATAAATATTTTTACTTAAGGCAATTTAGGCTTGACAAAGGCATAAAATGAAACTATAAGTATAAACAAGCACAACGTAACGTATTTTTTTATCCTCTACAAATCAAATAAGACTTACGTTGTGCTGTAAACAAAAGGACTAGGCAATGAAGAAAAAATCTTTAAAAGAAATACTATTAGAAGTAAAAAATAAAAAAATCAGAGAAGAACATTTCTGGAAACAACAACCACCGCGATTGATACCATTACTTTGGTTGATTAAAAAAGAGCAATACACTTTACAAGAAGTTATTACCGCGGGATTGAATTGTGCCCGTGTTTCAAGAGCAGAAGAAATATTGCAATTAATCAGAGCAAGACAGCAAGAAAAAAATGGAAAATAATTATTCTATACAAGAATACCAGGAAGAAGATGTGGAAGAAATGATAGCATTAGGTGCACGTATGCATCAAGAAGGTGCCTATCATTTTCTTCCCTATCAACCTGAAAGATTGAGACAATTGGACAGAGAGATACGTGTCCAAAACAGACAATGGGGCAATGGATGGACAGCAAAATATCAAGGCAAAATAATTGGAATGTATGTGGCATACATCAGTTATTATTTTTTCAACAGTGAGAAAACAGCCAGCGATTATTTTTTCTATATCGATCCAGACTACAGAAATCGTTGGCCTATGCTGGCTATCAAATTGGTTAAATGTGCGGAGCGTTGGGCTAAAGAACAAGGCTGTAAAGAATTTGCTCCTGCGACATCTGTGTTGATAGCACCTAAAGTATCTAAAATATATGAATTTCTCAAATATGATGTGGTGGGAAATTTTTTCAAAAAAACATTACAATAAGGAACAGTATGAAAACATTTAATTATGATGATATATTTGAATTTAATGGTGGAGCATATTATGATTATTTAGATCATAAAGGCAGTGACAAACAAGCATTAAACACTCACATATTAGAAACAATAGAATTGATGTTAAAAGATATACCTGATTCAGATAACTTTATAACATTTTCTGATTATTGGCTAACACATTTAAGAAAAGCTCGTTATCATTCTAGCACAGTTGGATTAGGCAAACAAAGTATATTAGATCAATTAGCACAGATAGTGGAGTCTATGTGTCACTCTCAAAAGACTAGAAGAATAAGTGAAAGACAGATTGATAGATGGAATAGAATGATGGATGATTTAAAAACTATAATGGAAAAACATTACCCAAAAATAGCAACCATATGGATAGATCAGCAGATCGAAATGAAACAAAAAAATAAACAATATGGAAATACAATACTCGATAGTTTAATTGCTAAATAATTTTGGTGTTATTGATTTTTAACGTTAATACTCTGGCATACAAAGTAGTCTCTTTCAATAACACCATCTAAATAGAAAAGAAAAACAAAAGGAATAGCAATGAAAAAAGATAAAGAAACATCTATGCCTGAATTTACAGGGGCAGTACAAGCACAATTCAATCCACAAGAACTCACAGTGATAGCACAAATCATCGATATGGCCACACGTAGAGGTATATTCTCTGCGGCAGACCTAGCAGGAGTAGCCACAGTGTACAACAAAGTTGTATCATATCTACCCAAAGGACCACAGCAATGACAAAAAATAGAGTAGATAAAGAATGGTTAGATATCCTCAAACAGTTCGCTGATGGTTATTGGGATAAAGAAGTCAATGAAGCTCATGAGTTATTCAATGCGGCTTATCCATCTTCTGATGACAAAGACTACATCAAGAAGACAACTTTTTTAGACAATGCTAAGAGAGCCAAATTACAAATGTTAAAATATTTGGCACAATCCAAGAGTGGAGCAATCCATCCTACTGGACAAAACAGTCAGGAAGAAAAAGGACAAGCGGCAAAACTACTTGAATTAGCAACTCAGAGGATCAATAAAAGCATAAATGAATAATGTCTAAAATACCTTTCAAGGTGTTTTTAGATACATTAAACATTATATCACAACACACAACACCTGATGTCCATTTAGAAATTGCTGATTGGCTAGAGCAAACAGAAGAGAATCCTAGAAGGATTCTTCAAATGTTTCGTAATGGTGGTAAGTCCTATATCATTGGGGCTTACGTGTGTTGGAAATTATACACAGATCCCAATTGGACCTGTCTATTGATTTCAGCCAAAAGAAATCTTGCACTGCGTAACTCAATGTTCATTAGGAACACGATAGAAAATCATCCCTTACTACAGCATCTTAAATCAGATCTATACACTTGGAAATCAGAAACATTCACAGTGGAGCGACCCATTATGCAACTTAACCCATCTGTCACAGTGTCATCACTGGGAGCATCTTATACAGGATTACACGCTTCTATGGTGATTGGTGATGATGTGGAGACATCTGACAACGTGTTAAGTGCGGATCAGCGAGCCAAAACCAAAGAGCGAGTAGCAGAGTTTGGAAAACTTGCTCCTAAAATTTTGATGGTGGGCACACCCCATCACGAGGATACCATCTATGATCATTTACAATCAGTGGGATATGAATTAAAGAAAGTCCCAGCCATACGCACACGGAAAATTAGACAAGAAGATTCTACAGAGATAGATGAAGACTATCTTGCTTGGGACAATCACCCAGAGGGTATGTTTACATATGATTGGTTGGAACGACAGAGAATGGAAACCACAGAAGGTGATTATCTATCACAGTATATGCTACAACCTGTCAGCATATATCAATCACTGGTACAATTGGAAAATATAAAATATTATACTGATGAGTTTTTATGGCAAAATATCGCACAGCCATTTGGCACCTATCTGACTTCCTGTCATTTGGGCAAACACAATATTTCAAGACTGTGTGCCGCATGGGATGCCGCGACAGGACTTCATGGTAGAGATGCCTCTGTGTTATCTATAGTGGCTAGAGATATGGATGGCAATACTTTTGTCCATGATGTTGTTACACTTTCTGCTGTGGATGCCGACACAAAAGATTTTACAATACAATGT
>Ga0196901_1001137_pt1 | contig 13615 bp, 29 predicted proteins | sample CB_VirMetaG_FD_169099 | JGI IMG/M metagenome (GOLD analysis project Ga0196901, IMG submission 169099) | Freshwater to marine saline gradient viral communities from Chesapeake Bay - CB_1504_1 Viral MetaG (v3) (version 3) | ecosystem: Environmental > Aquatic > Marine > Coastal | place: USA... | reverse complement strand
TGGGAACTCCAAATCGCAACTACTGATGCAGCTAAAGCAGCTGAACTGAAATCAGAAGGTCTGAACGTCAAAGAAGCAGACGGCAAATTCACTGTCTCACTTCGTCGTAAATCTGTAACTAAAGACGGAACTCCTATGGAGCCTGTTCGTGTTGTAGACGCTCAGAAGTTGCCAATCGCTGCAGCAGACCGTCGTAAGATCGGTAATGAATCCCGCGGTAACGTAATCGTATGGATGGCTCCGTATGAATACGCTGGTCGTAAAGGTATCACAACATCTCTCACAGCTGTTCAAGTAACAAAGCTGGAAGAGTATGCCGGTGGTGGTGCTGACATGGACTTCGACGTAATGTCCACATCATCCGCAGAGTCCGAAGCAGCAGACTTGTTCTAAACTCGAACGACCTCACTATCTCAGAGATTCCCTATGGTCTCTGAGGTAGTGGGGTTTTTTCATCGGCCGACAAGACGTAGTGTAAAAGCAAAGGAACGCGCATGAAACGTTTGAAAGTACAAGATATCCGTAACGAATTCATCAGGCTAAAGGAACACAACATCTACTCCAAGGGCACCCTGGAGATCCAATCTGTGTCATTCGAAGCAGATGAACCGTCAATCTTCGGTAAAATCAACGAGAAGTACGTAGAAGCGGAACTTCAATGGTACAATTCAGAGTCACGTAACGTAAATGACATCGCTAAATACTACCCTAAAGTACCCGATATCTGGCAGCAGGTATCCTCAGACACTGGATTGATCAATTCCAACTACGGGTGGTGCATCTACTCATACGAAAACAAACGTCAATACAACACTTGTCGCGATAAGTTGCAAGAAAACAGCAATACACGACATGCTGTGATGTACTACACGCGTCCTACTATCCACGACGAAGCAAACTTCGAAGGTATGAGCGATCATATCTGTACCTTCGCAGTCCAGTACCACTGTAATGATAATGTATTAGATGCTCATGTCTATATGCGATCGAATGACGCAGTATTCGGATACAACAATGACTACGCATGGCAGAAACACGTGTTAGAACAACTAGCTGACGACACTGACAACTACGTTGGCAAAATCATGTGGAACGTGTCATCACTTCACGTATACCCAGGTCACGTGGGGCTAGTTCATAATGGGTGATTTGATCCTGTTAGCAATACCATTCGTAATGCTTATTAAGTTTATCATAATCGGAACAAGAGGATAACCAATGCAATATAAGACATGTAAAAAAGACTCAGCACGAACAACTGGCTACATCGGCAGCACGAATAACCCATACGATGAAGATGTAAATGCACTACGTGAGGACATTCGTCGGAACAATCGAGAAGTACGAGAACTACATAAACAATGTGGTCAAGTGCATGGATCAATTCTGAAACTACGTGTACGTCCACGCGGTCCTCGTCGTCCATACTCATATGATACACTGCTTAAAGATGCACGTTACTTCGACGTGTACCGTAGCGAAGATTATACGAAGACAATGGAACTCAAGTACAACCTTAAATAGAAAAGGAAGCAATGATGTCAAACGTGATCAACCTATCAAGCCGGAAAAAGAACCTAGATAAAGAACCAGAAGTTATCGCAGTAGATATCGATCTGGAGAAAGTGGAGTACATCATTGCTATCCTAACAGATCTAGCAGACACAGGATCATGTTCACTGAACGATCTAGCAGTAGCATTCGTGACTCTAGGAGAAATGGTAGAAACGCTAATACCGACGTTCGATCAACTAATAGATGAAAAGAAGGACGAGGAGTAGAAATCATGACTGTATTCAAAATGACACGAGCAGAAGACGCTCAAAACCTAACAGCAGCGGCCCGAATGAAAAACATCGAAAAAGCGATAGTATTAGCAGCTGACAACGAAGGACAAAGCAATACGTTTGTGCGCTTCCAGGCAAGTGGTGATGAAATCGTAGAACTAATGGACCTCGGATATGAAGTACGTGTGTCACATACAGGAACCACGCACATCAGCTGGTTCAAATAAGATCAAACTCATAAAGGAATAAGTTATGACAAACACAGACCTAAAGCCAATCAACCTATTCGCAACTCCTGATTCCATGGAGGATCTACAATCATGGATCAAATCAGCTAGTGATCCGTACGTCACTACTGCAGCGATGATGATGTATAACCTCCTTGTAACTAACTACGATATGAATGAAAAGAAAGCAAAGTAAATGACAAACAGCATCCAATTAGACTTCAGTCATGAAATGACCTTCGGAGACTTAGCAGACTTCATCAAGCCATTCGAACTACAAGCAAAAATCATAGAGTTAGTAGGTCCCGGTGGCGGTAACCCGCTAATCGAACTAAGCGGTACATATGAAAACATTGTAAGTTACTTAGAGGAATACAATGGTGGCACTGACGAAGACATGGAGTTCTTTGTAGAACAAATAGTAAAGAAAGCGCAATAACATGACCTATGATCAAACAGAAGAACTGTTCAAAGCAATGAACTACATTGAGACGTACACGAGGCTCCACAAAGCCGAAATGGACAAAGATGATACAGATTGGGAAAACGTAACATACTGCAGAGACTCCGTAAGGGAAGCTCGTGAAACAATCTTCAAAATCGCAAGTGGAACACAAAATGGCTGACACAACATACATCTCAGGGTGGTTCGAGAGTGAAGAAGGAGCTGTAATGTTTGACTATGAAAACATCACAGATTACGAATCACTAGCATTTCGTCTATACTTAGATTTCGGCGATGACTGTGCTGGAGTCGACCTAGAACTAGAAGGTGATTATGCGGATGGAACAGATGTCTCAACTCAGCTAACAGAACTACTCGAAGACCTAGACTTCTTATGCAACTAAACTAATCTCAGAAAGGGTTAGCACGATGGAATCGAATAAATCAGAGATCAATATCGGAGACTTCGTGCTAACACAAGGCACTCTATGCGAGATCCTAGCAGTACACGAGATGTACAGTGGGTTCACCTCAGTAAAACGGTATAGCATCTGCTATGCAAGCGCAGAAAACGAAACATGCATGTCTATACAAGAAGACCTGTTGCTTGAGAATTTGAATATCAACAAACGTGCAGATATATCAGAAGTAACAATTCCAGTAACAGAAGCCAAAGATGTACCAAAAAGCAAATACGGTAATGCATACGAAATGGCTCAACGTCTGCTAGAAAGATCGCGTGATCGATATGAGAAACAAACACTGGTCTCAGATCTAATGATGAGAAAAGTCAATGGATACGTACGAGCAAAAAGCGCAGTTACTATGCACTCACCAGAACCTTTGGAAGATAAGATCTCACTGTTCAGAAATGCAACAGACCGCAAACGGAACCGTAGATCAGCAATGAAACCAGGTCGTGCATTCAAACACATGCTAGAAACATCTGACGAAAAGGAAATCTCTAACCTAACAGAAGCTTGGATCCAAGAGAACCTACCACGCGAGTTCATCTTGAAAGAAGGTGAAACTCGCAAGGACTTCCGCCGTGCATACTGCGGTACACGTGCTCAAAACCGCAATGTAAAGAATGCTTCACGCCGCAAGGCACTAGCAACATCCTGCATGCACGCAATAAAGGTTGAATCAGAAGTTGAAGGAGAAGATATGTCTCCAGCAGAAGTCTTCGCATCAGGTGACTTCAAAGTAGCATGGTTAGAAACAACTGATGGTAAAATCGCTGCACGAGTAATCTACTCCAACAAAGAAGGAAGAGATAGAACAAGTGCTCCCATCTACGGAGTCTGCGAGCAATCTATTAACGAGTTAGAAAAGCATCTGGAAAGCCAATTCATCCTACCAAAAGAAGATTGGAAAGGCCTACTAGTACTTCAAATAAACACCGCAGAGGGCCAAGTGGGCCCATATATGGACTGTGATATCCGTGGTGAAGAAGTAGGCTCTGAATGGATCGAACTATGTTGGGATGGTAGAATCAAGTTCGCATCAACAGATGGATACACATCGGACGGAGTATACTGCGAAGAATGCGCTGATGTTGTAAATGAAGACGATATGGTCGATGTAGGCGATCGATGTGTATGTATGTACTGTTTCGAACAAGGCTACGTTCTAACTGAAAACGACGTGATACTACCAATTGATGAAGTAGTCGAAGCATATTACTACACAGGAAACCCCGGTGGAGACCGCACGATGCTAGTACATATGGACGATGCAGTGTATATCGAAGACCTAGAAGAGGACTGGCATGTAGACTATGTAACTGTATCAGATTGCGGTGTGTACGTCCCATCGCACCTAGTAAAAGACTACCCAGAGTTATTTCCAGATGAGGAAGAGTAATGGAAGGCCTAACTGAAGAACATCAAGACGACCCATGCGATGACGTAAGTGAAAACATCACTGCATGGGTCGAACTAACAAATCAACAGAATGGAATAAAAGAATGAAAGCATTACTCGCAGCAACAACAGCAGTAATCCTACTCGGTGCATGCGCAAAGCCTACTACTATCTGTGACCGTGAGGCACAGGAGTGGAGCAAGTTCGGCACACAAGAAGACATATGTGTCGCACCACCTACTGTAGTCGTAGCACAGCCAATCGACTGGGATCATAGTAACGACAACAAGGACCGCACAGAGCGTCCAGCTGACGTTACACCACCCTCACCACCTCAAGACCCTACATCACCTCCTGTGACACCTCCAAGTGATCCTGAGACACCATCAAGTAATCCTGAGACACCATCAAGTGATCCTGAGACACCATCGAGTGATCCTGAAACGCCTCCAAGTGATCCTGAGACACCATCAAGTGATGACAATGAAGGCAAGAACGACAACAAACCAAAGGGTGACAACTCAGACGCTAACGGCAAAGGCGGCAACAAGCATGATCGTGATGACTTCACGCATGGTGGCACTGAGGTAGCAGAGGATAAGAAGAATGACTGACGAAACACAAGCACAGATCGAATCCTTACAACGAATGATTGCACTGAACCAAGGACGAGTAGACAGCCTGATCGAAAAGCACGGTCATGGGTGCCGCCCATCCTATGTTAGTGAAGAGCTGTGCCACTACGGAGAACGAGTGGAACGTTACAAGACTGAGTTGAACCAAATAAAAGACTGGCAGCAATACGAGCTATACAGTTAACCAAAAAGGAAAAAGCATGGAACTCGTAATGACGATCATGATTATTGTAATAGCAATACAAACAGTATACGTCTACGTAATCTCGAAGAAACAAGACGAGCTGATTACTCAGCACAACAATCTGGCTGAAGCGACGTTCACATGCATATCAGAGCTTGCAGAAGGACTCGATGAAGTCGAAACATACTTAGAGGAAACAGAATGTCAGTAGGTAATTGGAGAAAACACATAATTATAGAATGTTGTAAATGCCACCGACTGATGGGCTTCCATATAGACGTGAAAGAAGCAATTTGCAACGAATGCAAAGTGTTAGATAACAACAAGACTGAAAAGGAAACAGAATGATCAACACGTATTATGAAGCAGACGGAACCGTAGTGCTTGAAATCGCAGGTTCAGAACTCGCATTGGAACGAGTAGAAGCAGAAGAGTTATTCGTATTACTTGGCTACACTCTACAAGACATGGATGTAAGCGCATCGCTGTCAAACGCTGAGACTGGTGAGCAACCAGATGTCTGAATACAACATCAAACGATGTGGTACTCAAACGACTATGGTTGCTCCAAACACCATGTTCACGTTGGTAGTCTCAATATCGGATGATGGCGCATTGCTCATAGACCTAGATGCAGAAGAAGAAATGCACCCAGACGACGTGATAGAACTCTTAGTAGAGACTATCGACTACCTTGAGCAATCCTAATAAAAAACCCCAGAGGACCCATATAGGGTTCTCTGAGGTACTTTAAGTGCCGACAAGACGGTTTTATGTGCCGACAAGAGGCATTAATCTTTCAAGGCACTCTTGATGCGCTCCATGAGCTCTTCATCAGTCAGTGTATCTGCTTTGATCTCTTCAATCTTGCTCTCAATACGAGCCAACTTAGGCTTCTCGAACTCAGCAATGCTCTTGAAGATCTCAATAGCGGTGTCCATATCGCCATCTTCCATCTTGTCATACGCAATCAAGCGGAGAACGTCAACAGAATCTAGCTTATCTTCACGAAGCTCAGCCTCCATAGACTTGAGCAACTTAAGCTTTGCACGAATCTCGTTACGCCGATTGGCATTCTCAGTGCGAGCCTTTGCAGACTTGAGCTGCGCATCACGAGCCTTATCACTATCCCAAGTCTGCGTCAAAGCAGCAAGAGAATTAGGATGAGTACCAGCAGGGTACTTCTTAGGTGTCTTTTCTGTCATAATATATCCTATACATGTTAGAGGAAGGAAGAACGCCCGCTCTTGCGAGCGTGCGCTAGAGGATATAATCCCTCAGCAAACTCAGAGCCCCAGTTCCCTATAAGGGACGGATACAATTCAAAGGAAACAAAACATGAAAACAGCAATCGATATCATGAAAGAAGCGATTGAGCTGAAAGAGCGAAAGTCTAAAGATTATCAAGGCTCTCAGTTCACAGAAGAAGACTACTTTCCATTCGGACATCAATCGTATATCCATATGCTGCACACAAAGATGCTGCGGATTCGCTCTGTAGCTGAACAAGGTGGCTCACAGAACTTCGAGTCACTATCAGACTCACTTGTTGATCTGATCAACTATTCCGCAATGTACGCTGCTTGGGTGGATAACCAAGATACTACTACTATTACACAGCCTACAATCAAGAAGAAAGGTAAGAAGAATGTCAAATGATTTCGTGACAGACATTAAGAACATGCATCACAAATACAAAGTACATGACTGGATCGATGCAAATCCCGACAAACTCGAACAACTCATGCGGCTCCGAATGCGTATGTTGAACGAAGAGTTTGGTGAAACCATGAATGCATTCCTCCAAAGTGATGCAGAGGAACTCGTAGATGGCTTGATCGACCTGATCGTCATCGCTATCGGTACTCTTGATATCGCAGGTGTAGACGTGAGTGAAGCTTGGAACCAAGTCCTCACAGCCAACATGGCTAAAGAAGTAGGCGTCAAACCCGGTCGACCAAACACACTAGGTCTACCAGATCTACGAAAGCCCACAGGCTGGAAACCTCCGGCCCATGCCGACAACCATGGCAAGCTATCAAGTGTAATCTAACGTGGCTACCAATGTCAGAGCAGGTTTGCCAATAGCAAAAGCTACCCTAGGCGTCAGTAGCACCGCTATTGAGGGGTTCAATTCCCCTATCTGACACCAAACAACAATCAATGGAGAACGTATCGTGGTAAAGCAAGCCCCTAAGAAAGCAACAACTAAGCGCGCAACAACATACAAAGGAGCCGCTAAGAAGACAACATCAGGCATTGTACCATCGACCGACAACCAAGCGAAACTAATCGAAGCTATCAAATCATCAGATCAGGTAATTGTATTTGGTCCTGCTGGTACTGGTAAGACTTACGTAACAACAACCTGTGCAGCAGATCTATACACAACAAAACAGATCGACCGAATCATTATCACACGTCCTATGGTTTCAGTCGGCAAAGAAATGGGTTATCTCCCAGGAAGTCTTGAAGAGAAAGCAGCACCGTGGGCGATGCCGGTACTTGAAGTCCTTAACAAGCATCTTGGTAAAGGCGCAGTAGAGACAGGAATCAAGAACGGTAATATCGAGATGGCGCCTCTAGCGCTTATGCGTGGACGCTCATTCGACAATGCTTTCATCATCTGCGATGAAGCTCAAAACATCACCACACACGAACTCAAGATGCTACTAACTCGTGTAGGTGAAGGATCGACCATCGTACTGAACGGCGACATTCAACAGACAGACCTCAAAGAAGGTGATGGGCTCACAAAGATCACTCACCTCGCAAAGAAGCACATGCTTCCAGTACCTATCGTAGAGTTTACCTTAGACGACATCGTCCGATCAGGTATCTGTGCTCAATGGGTTCGAGTGTTCTATGCAGAGAAACTGTAACCAAGAAAGGAAATCAAATGCCAAGTTTTAAACCGACAATTGCAGTATACGCAATCCTCATTATTGGTATCATATGTGCTACTACTGCTAAATCAGAAGAGCTTAGAGTAATCAACCTACCTGAGGAAGACGTAATCATTCTATCTGGAGACATCATTGAAGGCACAGCACAACGCCTCGACGACTTCCTAACAGCTAACCCTACAATCACTAAAGTTGGTATGGTCTCTGGTGGTGGTTTGGCCTACGAAGGCTTCAACCTCGCAAACGTACTGAGCAACCACGACATTACAGCTGTTGTCCCAAGGGGCTACGTCTGCCTTAGTGCTTGTGCTATCGGGTTCATTGGAGCTAAAGATTATGTCATCCTTGGTGCCCTTGGGTTCCACAACATGTATGTCACTGATGAGAACATGGTTGATATCGACAAACTAATGCTAATCATTCGTGGTCAGCAGTTCGGTGTACGCACAGCTATCTTCTTCATTCAGAATGGCTTTGAGGTTGAACTACCTTATATCATCAGTGCAGTTACTACACCTGAGGAGTTCCTAGTCTTTACCAGTACAGAAGACCTGATGACATTCTTCGCACGATCTGAAGAGAACAACATCGTTGACTACCTAGACAACAACGAGATTGATGACGCATGGATCGAAGAGCACCTTTGGGACTCAGCACGGTTCATGTTGTTCATGCAAGGAGGAGATAACAATGCACCTTAACCTAAGGTTCTGGAAGTTCTGGACTACGGAAGTTGTACTACTCGTAAGCCTCTACGCTGTGTTAGTGCCCTTTGGTGGCTACCACTTCATCCTAGACAACGACTTCACTTACATCTCACTCATCAACCTAACGATCTTGGTAGCTTCCTCCTTCTGGGTAGGACTACGGATCACAACAGGTGATAAGAAAGGAACAGACTTACAATGGTATCTAGCAGATGTCACACTCTCCCTCGGAATGGTAGGCACACTCTTTGGGTTCCTTATGGTTCTCTACTCGACCTTTGAGGGTATCGACGTAACAGACACAGACTCAATGAAGGGCGCTATCGAAAGTCTAGCCACAGGAATGGGGACTGCACTGCTTACGTCTCTGGTTGGTCTCGTTAGCTCTATCGTCATGAAGCTTCAGTTAGTCATCTTGGAAGATGAGAATGCGTAAGTATTCGTCTAACCTAGCCTTCGTCGATCTACTCTTCAACCTACTGGTAGGGTTTACCTCTTTGTTCATCATTGCATTCCTGATGATTAACCCAGTGTCCCAAACGGGACAGACAACTCCGCCTGTTAGAATGTTTGTAGAGATCGAGTGGGATAGTGAGCTTACTCAAGACATGGACCTGTTTGTACGAGGACCTAACGGTAACACAGTCTACTACGCCAACAAAGATGGTGGTTATGTAGTACTCCAACGGGACGATCTAGGTGCAACAAACGATACCTACATCCTCAATGGAGAACGTATCGTCATCAAGCGTAACTATGAGATTGCTAACTTCTCTGACTTACCTGCTGGTGAGTATGTCATTGGAGTGTTCTACTTCTCACGGATGGGCGATCCAATTGACGTTAAGACAACAGTACGCTCCATCTCACCACACCGACTGGTCTACGAGGGCACAGCAGAGGCCCTTACACCACGTACTGAGCGTACTCTCCTATCCTTTGTAATTGACAAGGACGGGAAGGTTACTGACCTTAACACTGAGGTACAGATACCAATCACAGGACGAAGAAAGGTAGGTGGTCTATGACAATCCTTATAGTTCTAATCGTTATGTTTGGGTTAGCAGCAGCTGCCCTTACATACACTTCTAAGTTAAAGAGTTACATCAAACTTGGCATCCTGCCTATCTTCATTCTAACTACCACAATGGGCTACACTTACTTTCTAGAGGAGGTAGGTAAACCAACCGCCCGTGCACTGCCTGCTGAAGCTAACTACGTATTCCACAGAGTAACATCAGAGGATACAATTATTGTGTGGTTAACAGACGCAGGAGAAGATCGACTCTATGTGATCCCTTACTCAAGGGAAGCAGCTAAGGAGTTGGAGGAAGCTAAGAAGAGGGCAGAAGAGGGTATTGCCCAGTCCATCAAGACTAACGACAATCCAAAGGGTCAACAGACGTTATCGACTAGCGATAGCCTTGACTTAGACTCTCAACCTGAAACCAAAGAGTAGGAAACAACATGTTTAACTTCTTTAAAACGAAAGAGTGGGCCTTATGGGCCTACGGGGGTAGCTTAGGTATCCTACTGACTCTGTGGTATCAAGTACAACTAGACGTAAAGATTAACGATTGGTTTGGTAGTTTCTATGACATGATTGGTGAAGCCCTCTCAGGGGACCGTACAGTGACCATAGGTGAGTACTACGGGGAACTAGCTACCTTCGGTGGCATTGCAGCCATCTACATCGCTGTAGCCCTCTCTGTGAGCTTCTTCACACAGCACTGGTTGTTCCGCTGGCGTACCTCAATGGTTGAGACATACCACAACCTCTTCCATAAGGCTCGTCATATTGAAGGAGCTAGTCAGCGTGTCCAAGAAGACACAGTTAAGTTCTCTCGTATCATGGAAGGTCTTGGTGTTTCCTTTGTAGAAAGCATCATGGTTCTAGTAGCCTTCTTCCCGATCTTGATGAGCCTCTCAATGGGCCTTACAGTTACCTTCTTTGGTGAGTGGCCTTATGGCTTAGTAGCATCAGCAATCATCTGGTCTGTAGGTATCACGGTAGTTCTTCTTGTTGTTGGTCAACTACTACGACTGGTAAACATCGAGTACGACATCCAAGCTAAGGAAGCTGCATACCGTAAGATTCTAGTCATTGCAGAAGACGAGGATACAGTTCGTCCCAAGACTCTCGACGAGGTGTTTGACACTGTACGGAAGATTCACTATGTAAACTACGCACGATACGCAATCTTTAACGTAGCACGACTGACCTGTCTACAAGCCAATGTGTTGGTAGGTTATGTAGTCCTTGCTCCAGCTATCGTTAGTGGTGCCATTACTCTTGGTGTCATGCAGCAAATCCTCCGTGCCTTCGGTCGTGTAGAAGGTTCCATGATGTATCTGTTCAAGTCGTGGTCCACAATCATCGAACTACTCTCCGTCTACAAGCGTCTTAATGAATTTGAAAAGGAAATCAACAATGTTTAATGATATCATGAACGGTAAAAAGAAGTCAAAGAAAAGCAAGAAAGTGAAGGTCACCGCGGCACCTCCTCAACTGCAAGCTCCCGGCTCTTACATACGTGAATCAGGTGTGCTCTTCTTGACAGATAAGTTCAATCAGGAAAACGTAATGCCACTAGTAGCTCAAATCATTGAGTATAACTTAATGCCAGAGGAACTGTGTCCAGAGAACATCACGTTGGTAATCAACAGTCCTGGAGGTTCAGTGCATTCAGCCTTCCATCTCATCGACGCTATGATGATGTCGGAGATTCCAGTGAATACCATCGGTCACGGACTAGTGGCATCATGTGGTGTTCTTACGATCATGGCAGGTAAACACCGAATGCTGACTCACAACACATCAGTGATGAGTCATCAGTACAGCTGGGGGAGTCAAGGTAAGGAACACGAACTCCACGCTAAGATCAAAGAGTTCGATATGGCAGGTGATCGTATGGTGAACCACTACAAGAAGTTCACTAAGAAGTCAGAGAAGTACATCCGTAAGCATCTACTACACGCTACAGATGAGTGGTTGACACCTGAGGAGTGCCTCAAGCATGGCCTCGTAGACAAAGTGATCGATACATACGCTTGAAGTACGACAGTGTCATTGAAAGGAGACAACAAATGTTTGAACTCACAGACATGGATTACGTCAGAGGAGCAATCGTAAATGCAATGCTGGAAGAGATGACACTGTCTGACTTATGGGAATGTGCGGCAAATGCACAAGACCCTGAGTCATTCGATAATGCAGTAAATATACTAGCGCAAACACAATAAGGATAATCTATGACACAGATCACAGCAACCTACATCGACCACATGGGCAGTGACCTATCTGTAGTTAACGCAGCACGGGTTAGCTTTGGTAAGCAGAGTGAGTGGGAATATCACCTTAATGACGCAGGTGTTGAATTAAGCGAACCTAAGTTATGTATTGGTGACACCAAGCTGATCAACTACCTTGCCAAGCATCGTCACATCAGCCCCTTCGGACATGCCTTTGCATCCTTCCACGTCAAAGCTCCTATCTTCGTAGCACGACAACTTGTGAAGCATAAGTTCCTCCGCTGGAACGAGATCAGCCGTCGTTACGTCGATGATGAGCCTGAGTTATACACACCTGACGCATGGCGTGGACGCAGTGCTGATAAAAAGCAGGGTTCATCTGATACTACTGTGGGGTTCTTGCGTATGCAAGGCTTCTATGAGCAATCTGTGAATGACGGAACATTCAAGCATCAAATGCACAGCCTTGATCTGTATAGGGACATGATCACGGCAGGAGTAGCCCCAGAGCAAGCACGTATGGTGTTGCCACAATCCACAATGACTGAGTGGTACTGGAGTGGTTCACTCGATGCCTTTGCTGACATGTGCCGCCTTCGATGCAAGGAAGATACACAATATGAGAGCCGTGTAGTCGCAGACCAGATTAACAAAAAGATGGCAGAGCTATTCCCTGTGTCTTGGGCTGCCCTAATGAGCAATCCGTGACCATTCTAATGAACAAATGAGCACTTTGTGACCATCATAATGAACAAATGATTGGAGAAACATAATGACTAAACTTGAAGAACTAAAAGCTGCCCATGATACTGCTTATGCTTCTCGTGTTGCTACTGCTAACGCTGCTTGTACTGCTGCACGGCTGCTAATGCTGCTTGGTATGCTGATTATGATACTGAGCTAGAATACCAAGAGGAGAAACAAAATGAATGATCTTGAAGACCTAAAAGCTGCTCGTGATGCTGAGAAAGTTGCAAGAATGATAATACAAAGGAGAAACAAAATGACCAAACATGAAAACCTGAAAGCGGCTTATGCTGCTCGTGATGCTGCTAACGCTGCTCGTGATAATGCACGTGCTGCTGAGAAAGTTGCACGAATGATAATGCTACTGATGCTGCTTGGTACGGTGCTAATGCTGCTAAACTAAAGAAGCAAAAGGAGAAATAGAATGAAAGTTAATATTGGACCATACTCAGATACTGGTGAACGAGAGGAATGTATCCAGGTAGACGAATATGATATTTGGTCAATGGATCACACTCTTGCTATGATTATTGAACCAATGCTTGTAAAGCTAGCCCTAGCAAAGCATGGTGCACCTTACGTAGATGTGGATGACTGTCCGCCAGACCTTAAACCAAAGTCTGACAATGTGGACATCCACAGCAACTGGCTTGGAGGTACTGACGACACGCACCATGAACGGTGGGCTTGGGTGCTAAATGAAATGATCTGGGCCTTCCACCAGAAGAATTACGACTGGGAAGAGCAATACTACAGTGGTGAGTCTGACATCTACTTTGAAGATGCTGATGAAGAAGGTTACAGTGTTATGAAACATGGACCCAACGATACCTTTCGTGTTGACCGTGCTGCAATGAAAG
>Ga0196901_1001129_pt1 | contig 13648 bp, 4 predicted proteins | sample CB_VirMetaG_FD_169099 | JGI IMG/M metagenome (GOLD analysis project Ga0196901, IMG submission 169099) | Freshwater to marine saline gradient viral communities from Chesapeake Bay - CB_1504_1 Viral MetaG (v3) (version 3) | ecosystem: Environmental > Aquatic > Marine > Coastal | place: USA... | reverse complement strand
GTTTTAGTCAGTGGGCATTTTTTAAACTTTTCAAAAACTAGCCCAATGTTGGGTATAAATTTACTTGAAGATTTATTATTCTTTACTGACAATAGAAATCAACCAAGAAAAATAAATGTAGTTACCGCAGCTACTCCAGGCTTAAATTATTATACTAAAGAACACCACATATCTGTAGCAAAGTATTACCCTTGGACTCCAATGAGGCTTTCTAAGTATACACCTTCAGATAATCCATACTCATTATTAATTAATAGTATTCTTAATATATCTAAACAACCTACATCTATTGATGATTCAACACCATTTTATACTGGCGTAGTTGGCAGTACGCCTGGATGGACAAGTGAAACTGGAACTGGAGCTACTATTCAATTATCAGCTAAAAACAATATAGTATCCAATGTTAAGGTCTTATCTGGAGGTCAGTCATTTACTCCAGGAGTTTCTATAATAACAATTGAGGATGGAACTCTTTCTGGGCAAGTTGGAGAAATAAAAATATTAATTTTAGAGGAAAACATAGACAGGGAGTCTACGATGAAAGATGTAACCTCTAAAAACTTACCTTATTCAATTAATCCCACAGTATCAGCTGCATCTGGAAATCCAACAACATCTTTTACTGTAGCAACTGAAGTGTCTACTAAGTGGGTAGGGGCAATCGTAACTCAATCGTTAACAGCAATAACAGTTCGTGACAATGTTACCATATCTAGTATAACAACTGGAGCTATAAGTACAATTTTCATAAACAACCCTAACGGTGTTAATTTTGATTTATCAGAAATAACAATAGGGGCTAATCCTTATTATGATGAAGTTTTTGATGGTGACTCTGAGTTTTTATCAGACAAGTTTGCAAGGTTTAGCTATAGATTTAAGTATGATGATGACGAATATTCTTTAATAGCTCCTTTTTCACAGGCAGCATTTATCCCAAAACAAGATGGTTACTTCTTAGATGAATTAGGTGTTCCAACAAATGTCAATGATGAGGCAAATATATCAGACGAAAATCGGGCTATAAAAAGCACAATAGTAAGTTTTTTTGAAAACAAAGTCAACTCAATTGAGTTGGTTATTGATAAACCTTCTGGCGTAGCTTTATTTAAAGATATAATTGACGAGTTTAAAGTAAAAGAAATAGAGATACTATATAAACAATCAGACCAAGTAGCAATAAAAGTAGTAGACACTATACGTTCGTCTGACATATCTAGTGCAAGTGGATTACAATACCTATACAAATACAAGTCTTCTTTACCAATAAGGACCTTACCATCAAATGAAACTACTAGAGCTTCAGATAAAGTTCCAATAATAGCGAAGGCTCAAGAGATTGCTGGCAATAGAGTTATATATGGTAATTACTTAGCAAGAACAACAAGACCTACTTTAAGTTATAGGACATTTTCTTCTGTAAAAGCTAAAAAAGGGGATTTAAATTCTGTAAATCAAATTGAATATCCAAATCATAATTTAAAACAAAACAGGTCTTACAAGGTTGGCGTTGTTTTGTCAGATTACTTTGGAAGGCAATCAGATGTTATAACATCTTCTAATTCTTCTCTATATAGTAACTATAGGTCAGTGACTGATGCTAGTATTACAGAAGATAGTTCGTACTTAGGGGATTCTATTAAAATAATATGGGATAATCAAATACCTGAATTAAAGCAATTAGGGTATGCTGGAATATATAGCGAGTCAAACCCTCTTGGTTGGTATAGTTATAAAATAGTAGTCCAACAGCAAGAGCAAGATTACTACAATGTATACTTGCCTACAATATTAAATAACTACCCTCAAGATAGTGGTACTACTACATCTAAAGATACTGCATTTATAACTTTATTTTCTGATAACATAAACAAGGTTCCAAGGGATTTAAAAGAAGTTGGTCCACAACAACTACAGTTTTCAAGCTCAGTTAATTTATTTGCAAGGGTTACGAATACTACATTTAGTGCTACGCTATCAACAACAAAACAATATCAACCAAGCAAAAGTCCTGATACTGTTACCTTAATAGGAACTAGAGATGATATCGGTGTAAACTTAAAAATAGATGGTGTTAAGTATGACACATCTCCATTTTTTAGTGTTCCAGAAGTTTATATTCCTGGAGACGATACTGGAGACCCTATTATACCTATAGTTAGAAACATAGGTTCAAACCCATACATAGCTAAGGTCGCAACCCAAGATAGAGTAGGGGCTACTGGTGCTACTACAGGTACGGTTACATTTGAAAATACTAGGTTAAATGTTTATGAGACAGAACCTTTTGAGTCTAGCTTGGATATATTTTGGGAGACAAGTTCTTCTGGAATAATATCAGATTTAAATACTAGCATTTTTGGAGCAAGTGATGAATCTCAGCCATTTAAAATTTCAAACTGGAATTGGATTTTAACAGAAGCAGCAGCTCCAAACAGTGACGCTACTGAAGAATTTGATGTTGAAAATAGGGCTGGAATACTCTTAGCACAAACAACTACCGTAACGGCTAATTTAGTAAAAGTTGTAAATGCTTCAGGTACTGTAGTTACAAACGTGTTTAGAATTGTTCAGAACCCAACAAATTACAAGTGGAAAATACAACTGATAGACCCATTAGTATTTATTGATTCCTCATATAATAATACAGGAAATTGGTCATTTACAATAAAATTTACAAATGTAGTGGCTGGAGAAATATATGAGCAAACTTTAACGGAACCTATAGGTAATAATATTTTAGGTAACGTAACTCCTAGTTTGTATTTTGTATCAGGAAATGGTTATGACGAAAGAATTAGTTTTAATGATAATGTTCAACTTACATATCCAAACACTTCGCTATTAAAAGCAGAATTAGGTTCTGGTCCAGCAAAATTTTATGTTAGTAATGGTAGTTATACTACATTAACTCCACCCGTTGGAGGTACTCCACCAAACTTTAACGACCCAAATATTTCTGAACAGCTGTTGGTTACGGTAAGCAAGGTGGAAGTGGCAACCCAGTTTGACATAAACGATGAACCTGTAAACAGTTCTTTTGTAGAATATAAGCCAATTAATCCAATTGTTGCTTGGTCTGAATATATATCAATAGTGGGGGATAATGCAACAGGATATAGTTTTCGGTATAATAGCAACTTTACCAGAGTTGATATAAGAAACTATCAGGCAGGAGATAACTTAAATCCTTTCTCTCAATTTTACACTCCACCAACATATAACGGGAGAGACAATTATACTGCCATCTCCGCATTTAGAGTTACTGTAAAGTTGCAAGATGCCAACGGAGGGCCTCAAAATAAATCTATTGAAACAATCGAAATGAATAGTGCTATCCGAGCGTTACCTAATAGTTATTTTTATCTGTACGATTATTAAAAAATATATTTATGGCATTAACTAGAGAGATTACATACTTTAACTCTTTTATTATAAAGAAGACCGTAGAGGATGGACCTGGAAAAGCAAGTTGGCCTTCTATACCTTGGAACCCAACTGGTTACCCCCAGTTTCCATTAGAGGTTTCAACAGAATCTTCTGATGTTGAATATGATTGGTATGTTGAGGAATCTAGAATAAGAGGTGGATATAATAATACACAAGTAGACTTAGGTGTAAAGGCATACATAACAGAAACAGAAGACACAGAGTTAGTCCTTGAGAATGGATTAATATACTCTGGATTATATAACTCTAGAACTGGAGTAAACGAAACAAATGTTTTTTCTACAGGGGAGAATATAACAAAAGAAGTAGACCCTAGATATGGAGGCATACAAAAGTTATATACGTCTGACACAAACTTAATTATTTTTCAAGAGGACAAAGTTAGTAGTGCGTTGATTGATAAGGATGCAATATATACGGCTGATGGAAACCCTGCACTTACAGCTACTCAACTTGTTTTAGGTCAAATTAACCAATACTCAGGAGAGTACGGTATAAGTGATAATCCAGAATCATTTGCATTCAAAGGTTACAGAATGTATTTTTCTGACAAAAATAGAGGAGCAATAATGAGGCTTTCAAGAGATGGCCTTACTGAGATAAGTAGGTACGGTATGAGGGATTACTTCCGTGATACGTTAGCAAATATTTCAGAATCTTTTGATGCTACTAGTGAGATTGTATTCTATTCGTTATCTCCAGTGTATCCTCCAGTTGGGCCTGGACAACCTACTCCTACAAGTACCGATACTTGGAACATTGTAGGTGGAGTTAATGATAGCAGTGTATCTAAAATAGAGTTAGGTATGGCGACAAGTAGAGCATTTGGAGGGTTAAATGGAATCTATGTAATTAGCATTACATCTATTAATACTACAAATAACACAGCAACAATAAAATTTAATCAAACGATTCAAACTGATAACTTTGCAAGCGTTGACTTGTATCTAATTAAATTTGTTAAAGATAAAGTTGTAGGTACATACGATAACTTTTACGATAAGTATGTGGTATCAATGCAGCAGACTGATTTAGAAACTTATGACACCGCATCATTCAACGATAGCAATAACGGATGGACTAGTCTTTGGGACTATGACCCAAGCTTTGGTGGTACACTAAACAATATTTATTATACAACAAAAGGTGGTTCTATATGGAAACATTACGATGAAAGTGTAATTAATAATAGGGGGACTTTCTATGGAACTTACTACCCAACATCTGTTACGTTATCTTTCAACCCAATGGTATCTGTATCTAAAAACTTTAATACAGTAAACTACGAAGGAACAAACGGATGGCAGGCTGATTTCTTTTTATCAGACCCTACGGGAAACTTACAAGGTAATAACTATAAAGACGAATCGTCATTTATATACAGCTATGACGAAGGTTCTTATACTGAATCAGGGGTTACATACAGAGTTGGATTTAATATAAAAGATAATAAATATTTTGCTAACTTAGTAAACAAAGGAGTTCAAGCTAACGGTAATAATACTATTGCATTTGGAATGCCAGGGCAGGTTGTTCCAGGGGCAAGTATGAGTGGAATAAAAGGATTTTTTGCTACAGTTAAATTAAGTACGGATGACACAACAGATTTAGGCGGAGCTAAAAACTTATTTGCAGTATCGTCTAACTTTGTTAAATCATAATTAAATGGAATTAAAAAAAACAAATAAAGAAGTTGAGTTAATGAAACAGTTTATTATAGATAATAATGAACTAGAAGGATTTTACGGTAACGGAAAAGAAATAATTGATATCCCAGAGCTTCCAATAAAGCACGACTTTGCAGACCAACTTTACTTAAGACAGATGACTATGCAGGAAGGGCAATTTGTTGTTGGGGCAATACATAACCACAAACACATTTGGTTTTTAATGAAAGGTAAGATAACCGTTAATGATAATGGTGAAATAATAGACCACATCGCCCCTTGTTATATGGTATCCGAGCCTGGTTCTCAAAGAATTATATATGCTCACGAGCATTCTGTATTTGTAAATATTCATAAAAATCCATCTAACACTAAAAATATAAAAGAATTAGAAAAAGAAATTGTATCAATGACGATGGAAGAGTTTAATAAAAAAAATAATTAATTATGTCATTTATAGTAGTAGGTATAGGAGCTGGAGTCGGCTTAGCGGGCTCTATTGGAGGGGCTATTCATAAAAATAGAACAGCAAAAAGACAAGAAAAATCAGCTAGAAAAAATGCTGATTTAGCTAGAGCTAGAATAGCTTCTCTTGAGGCTAGTAGACAGGATATTATAAATCCATACGAAGCTATAACAGACTTGTCAGGTAACTTAAGCAACACATACAATAACCTAGGTGTTGCTACTCAGGCTGCTGAAATGCAAATAGAGCAGACTGATATTGCTTTAGCTAATACGTTAGATACAATAAGAGCTACGGGTGGAGGTGCTGGAGGAGCCACTGCACTTGCACAGGCTGCATTACAGAGTAAGAAAGGAGTTTCTGCAAGTATAGAGGCACAAGAGTCAAAGAACGAACAGCTAAGAGCGCAAGGAGAGCAACAACTACAACAGTTGGTTATGTCAGAACAACAAAGAGTCCAACAAGCGGATGCGGCAGGAAGGGCTTTTGTTTACGGAGAGCAAGAAAACAGAGAGATGATGGCGTTAGATAGAGCACAAGCAGACTTAAATAATGAAGTGGCTAGAAAACAAGCTGCTCAACAGGCAAAGTATCAAACAACGTCTGATATGTTTGGAGCAATTTCTGGGGCTGGATTTAATTTCGCTACTGCTGGTGTTGGTGCTTAAATTTAATAATAAAAAAATATGAACGATAACTATAGAACTGCAATAATAGAGGGTAGCAAGTCTCTAACTCCTGGAATGTCTGAAGGTATTGAGCAAGCTTTAGAGGCACAAAGGTTAGCTATAAAACAAGCCAAAGCTAGAGAGGAAATTAATAGAAAAGCTAAACTAAAGACAGAAATTGCTGTTCAAGAACAGATTGCTGGGATTGTAATTCCTAAAGAGTCGGCATATGGAGAGGTTGACGTTGCCAATCAAATGAAGGGATTGATAGCTACTCATACCGCAGACAAAGTTGCTATAGAACAAGGGACGGCTACTGAAGAACAAGTAAAGCGTTCAGTTGCATATAGTAATTATTTTAAAAATATGGGGCAAACATTTGGAACTATGTCTTATGTCATTGATGAATTTTTAAATATTAAAAATACTAAGGGCACTGATGGAAAATCAGAAGGGTCTATAGATTTAAGTAGTGTTGACCCAAGATTTAATGAGTTATTAAATATACAGGACCCAAACTCTACTGCTGAAGGGAAGGTTTCTATTGATGTAAGCTATAAGGATGGTAAAGTTCAAACATATCAAGTAGTTAAAAGTGAAAATATAAGAAAAATAAATAGAGAGCTTTACGAGTCTGAGACTAATCCTGAATTAAAAAAGAAATATTTAGATGAAAGCGGAGAAATATCCGATACATTTAAGTTATCTTACGATGAGATTCAAAGCTTTGTTGACAATAAAAATGGCAATATATACTTAACTGGCAATCAATTTGGTACAGTTCCAGGCGTTTCTCCTGTAAAAGATTATGCAATTAAAAACGAGATAATTGGAAAAGATGGTTCTCCAAACGCAGATTATATGTCACAAATCCCATTCCAAAGAACAATAACACAGGACGGTAGGCGTGTTGTTGTTGATGTTACACGACCAGAAGTAAACAAAATAGCAGGAGCTTTAAAATCAGAGTCTAATGCTTTAACTAGACTGATGTTTGGTGGTGGGGAAAATTCAGCGTATGCTTCTTTTGTCAAGGCTAACTTTGATAAGTTTGAGGGTAGTACTATTGATAAAGATGGGAGTATAATGGTTCCCTTACTTAAGAGAAACGAAGCTGGAGATTATGAGCTTGATGAGAATGGAAACTATATACCCGAAGATAGTCCTACAGAAATTGGTAGTAGTAGTTTAAGTGGGGGTAGATTTAATATGCGTACTGGAGTTGGGAATGAAAACTTAGGGATGACTAAGGAAGACTTTGACAAGGCAAATAGGTTCACTCAGGATGTTGCAATGATAAGCTTAAACTTAAATGGGGCAAGCAAGGAAAAAATAAATACAACAGCTACTAATGCAATAAATGCAGTTCCTGATACTACTGAGGAGGTTAGAGAACCAAATATAGCGGAGCTTAAGATTATGAGAAAAGAAGAAACAATAGAAGGTGTAGTTGATAAACTAAAAGAATTTAATAAGATTATTGAACAACCAGCCTACTCAGGAAAGGTTGACCCTAATACATCGATAGAAAAAAGAGTTGAAATTGCAGGTGATGCAGAGAAGAGAAGAAGTGAGGTTGATAAAATAAAACAAGAAGTTTATAATGTATTAAAGCCTGATATGCCAGAATCTTCAGTTAGGATTGAGCAAAAAGGAAACAAGTTTAAGCTTTACATAAAAGTTCCATATGACGTTCAATTTAAAGATTCAGGAGAGCCAAATGTTGTGTACTTACGAAGAGAAGTTAATGAAGTTCCTTTTGATATAGATGACATAAAAGGGATTGAAAAATACTTAATTGATAAAATGATTGGACTTGACCCTAAAGAGGTGTCTAAGAGATTCCCTAAAAAAGAAACCTCAAAAAAAGTAGAAATATCAAATTTAGCTAAAGGACTTTAATATGAATGAAATAGAACTATTAGTAAGAGATTTATATGGTAAATATGCTCCAAATGATTTTTCAGAAGATAAAATATCTTATGTAAAAGAAAACTATAAAAACCCTGAAGATTTTGCAAAAGATTTTTATGGTAAGTACGCCCCTGAAGAATATAGCGAAGACAAAATGAAGTATATCAGGGATAATTATTTATCTACCACTACTACATCAGAAGAAGTATATTTGGGAAAGCCCGAAGCTGTTCAGGATGCTGCGCCTGTGACAGCGGAAGAAGGGGCAGTAGGTACGGAATCAATATTGGAAGATGGTTTATTGGACTTTCCAATTGAAGGAAGCCTTAGTTTAGATAACGAATTACAACCAGAATATCTTATAAACGACAAGAAGGTTAAAAGAAGTTATTTAAATGACAAACTATACGATTCTGATTTTATAGAGGAAATTCAAGACGGCAAGATTAATGTGTCGGTAAAGAATGACCCTAAAATTATGGACTTGCTTGAGAGACAAGCTAATTCTGGTAGTCAGTGGGGTGATAAAATAGAAGCATTCAATAGTGGACTTGCTACATTAGCTTCTGGAATTACTGGTGTTCAATCATATATAGAGGATGTAATTACAGAAATAACAGGATTAGAGCCTACAGGTATGGCTTTGATTCAAAAGGGAGCAAGAGACCAAGTATCTGAGTTTTTGGCTAAAAAAGCTGAAGAGTTAAGTAATCAACAAAGAGCGTATAAGGATGACTTTATAGGTAGTATATCTGAAGGGAATATATTAGATGCTACGAATATTGGATTTAATACTGTAGCTAACTCAGCTCCGATGATGGTAGTTGCTGGGCTTACAGGAGGTGCAGGGGGTGTTGCTGGGGCTTTGACTAGCGCAGCAACAATGTCTGGAATTATGATACCAGCAGAATATGCAAGCACTAAGATATCTGAAGATGAAAAAATTAAAGAGTTGTCCGATGGGGACAAACTAACTAGAGCGTTCCTTAGAGGTGGCGCAGAAGGTGTGTTTGAAGGTCTTATGGGGCCTGTTGGGGCTAGGTCTTTTTCTTTATTTAAGGATGGGGTTAAAAACCTAGTTAAGACAGCAGCAAAAGAAGGTGGAGTTGGAGCAGCTAAAGAGGTTGCTGAAGGAATTGGTAAAAAAACTGCACTAGAAGTATTTAAGACGTTTGGTATAAGCACTGCTGGAGAGGGTGGCTCTGAAGCTTTAACATCATTGTCGCAAGACCTAACTGATGACTACTTAGGTATTCAAAACCTGTCTGTGGAGGAATATATGAGAAACGCCGCTGAGGCTGGAGCTTTAGGTATATTTATGGGTGGAGTTACCACTGGTGCTTTAGGAGGTGCGGGTCAAGTTATGAGTTACTTGCCGTTAAGAAACCAAAAGGTTTACCAAGGTGCAAAAACAGAGGTTAGAGAGAAGCAAGAAAGCGGGGAGATAAATAATGAAGAAGCCAAGCAAATGGATGACGCTATTGAGTCAGCCAAAGTAGCATTGGATAAAACAGACCCAAGTCTTAGTGAAGATAATCAAGAAAGAGTTGCAAAGATTATAGATGAGAGAGAAAAAATAAAACTAGAGATAGAAGGTCTTGACGAAAACCAAGTTCCTGTTCAAAATAAAAAGAACAGAATAGATGAAATAAATAAAGAGATATCGGAAATAGGAATAGAAAAACCATCGACAGAAATAGAGGTTACTGATTCTGAATACAAAGATTTTGTTGATAATGGGAATGTAACTAATGAAAGGTTAAATTCCTTAGCACAAAAGGTTAAAGATAATACCGAGCTTACTGAGAAGGAGCAAGCTATGTTCAATGATAAAACTTCTGAAGTAGAAGAAATTTTAAAAACATTTACCGAGCCTGTTGTAGAAGAAGTTGTTGACGAAGATGTAGAAGCTCCTTACGACATTGAAGAGTATAACAAGGCTATGGAAGAGGGCTTTGTTGATAATGATTTAATAGAAGAGTTAAAGGACGAGGAGATAAACAGAGCTTACGAGACGCAAGAGGCAGAGCGTCAGGCAGAGCAAACCCAACTGAATAGAGACGGAGAAGGAGGTCTTTTTAGTTTTTTAGCAGAAAATTTAGGTAGAATAAGACCTGAAGATTTTGATGCTTACGGAGATGCTAATTTAAGAAAGGGAGACAAATCTTTTTCTATTAAATTTTTATCTAAAAAAGCATTGCCTTTAGATATGAATGTTCAAGAGCTATCTGACATATATGGTTCAGAAATAACACCTCAAGACGCTATTGACTACATACTAGATAAGCAAGCTAATCCTGAAAAATATACAAAGTCTAAAACAAAATTAGAAGCACTAAACAAAGCTGCAAAAATAAAAGGAGCTACCGCTGGTGAGGCTTTTGATATATACAGTAATCTTGATGGTAGCGAAGCCTCTATGAAAGCTATTGATGATATTACAGGAACTGTTTTGTCAGACGAGCAAGCTATTATAATTAAAAATTATTTAAAACTAAAAGAAGATGGGAAAAAGACCGACTCCAGAGCAAGTGAAAGCATACAACAGCCTGATGACGTTGCTACAGAAAGCGCAGAAACAACAAAAAAAGAAGTAGAAAAAGTAGCAAAAATAGCAGGCGTTAAAGCTAAGAACATTAGAGGCTTATATGACGTAAACAGAAAAATGTTTGGTCAAAACAGAATTAAGTCTTTGGCTAGCGCTATTGTAATGGATAGAGCTATTGGTCAAATGGCTAAACGTGAAGGAGTACCGAAGTCTGAAATGTACGGTAAGATACAGTTTAAGAAGGGAGAGAAAGCACCAAGTGGAGCGTTAAAGCAAGAAGCACCTACATTTAAGTCTACTGCAAAAGAAGGACTAGACAAGCTACCTAATAACCCAATGACACCAGAAGCTTGGGTGAAACAAATAACAGAAAAGGGTGGTAAAGGAACATCACAAGAATTAGATTGGATTGGTCTTAATGATTACCTGAATGAGTGGAAGAAGGAGAATAAAGCTAAATCTGTACCTAAAGAAGTAGTAGAACAGTATATTAATGACAATCAGATTGAGATTGTTGAGGTAACGAAGGGTGGCAGTGAAAAAGAATCGTTTGATAAATTATTTACATACGAAGACAAAGGAGATACTTTTTATTTTAACCACAGAGAGCAAGGAATGGGCGACCCACCTGCTTATGAAGCATTTGAAGAAGATGGACTTTGGAATGTTACAAGTGAGTTTAGTGGAGAATCATTAGGAGATTTTAACTCTAAGCAAGAGGCCATAGATGCTATAAAAACCAGTTATGAAAATCTTGATGAAGGATTTACAACCGAAGCCAATACCAAATACTCCCAATACACCTTAGAAGGCGGAGAAAACTACCGAGAGGTGTTGTTGACTTTGCCGCCTCCCAAAATAGATTATGAAGCTAATCAGAGGTTGCTAGATGCTAAATCACAAGAATTGTTTGGTAAACCATATTCTGAATTAGAAAGGTTTGAGATTACGGAAGTTACTAGAAAAACACCGTTAGCCCCATTAAAGGGGGAAAACTACAAATCCTCACATTGGGATGAATCAAACATCCTTGCCCACCTAAGAATAAACGAGCGTACTCTACCTAACGGAGAGCGTGTAATGTTTATTGAAGAAGTACAAAGTGATTGGGCGCAAGAAGGGAAGAAGAAGGGGTTTAAAGGAAGTGAGAGCGAGTTACAAGCAGAACTTAATAAAATAGAAAAAAGAATACCAGAGGTTGAATCGCTATTAGATAATCTATATTTAAAAAATAAAAAAGAGGGCGAATCACGCTCTGAGTTTAGAAAAAGAAATACAGAGTTTGATGAATTAGCTGAAGAGTATTCAACTTTAGAACCAAGACGTAAAGAGCTTTCCAACAATATTGAAAGGATAGATGATAGTCTAAGAACCCCTAATATGCCCTACAAAAAAACCGACCAATGGGTAGGTATGGCAATGCGTAGGGCGTTGAAGATGGCTGCTGATGAAGGTTTTGATAGAGTAGCTTGGGTTACAGGAGAGCAAAGTGCTGATAGGTATGATTTGAGTAAGCAGATTGATGCTGTTTATTATAAGCCCTCAACTAACAAACTAACCGCAATTGATAAGCAAGGAAATTTTGTTATGCAGGAGCGAGTTCCAGAAGAAAGATTAGAAGACTACATAGGAAAGGAAACCGCACAAAATATAGTAGACAAAATAGCAGAGAACAAAGCTGTAAGCAAAGAAAAAGTTGTGATTTCAGCTATTGACGGAGGTATGACAAAAGCACAAGCGGAAGAAGATTTTGAGTTTTTATGGGAAAGTCCGAGAGACACAAGTGTTAGACCAACAAGAGGCCAATGGATTAGATTGGGTAACGCAACAAAAAAAAGTGGCTTAGACTTGGATGAAATATTCTATGGTAGAGAAGACGATACTATTGAACTAAAAAATCAAGACCTAAAAGTAGGTGGAGAAGGGATGAAAACATTCTACAACTCCATACTACCTAAAGTAGCTAAGAAAGAAGCTCAAAGGTTTGATAAAGGAGCTAAAGTTGAGGTAGTTGGTATTCCTGCCATAGATGAAAGCAGAAAGAATAATGCCAAAATGAAACTTGAAACGAAAAAAGATGTTGTTAAAAATTATAATGATAAAATATCAGAATCTAACGATGAAGGCAATAAAGAGGTTTTAAGAGAATTATTGGCGGAAGCAGAAAAAGAGTTGCAAATAGCTCAAGATGTAGTAGACGGGAAAGACATTTCATCCCAACAACTTTCCATACCTATCACCCCCAAAATGCGAATGAACCTTAATGGTGCTGTTCCATTATTTCAAGATGCGCAAGGAGCTATGCTTGCAGCAGATGGGAACTACGTCATCTACGCCCTAACAGACCCTAACGTATCTACACCACTACACGAATTATCGCACGTTTACGAACACTACCTTACTGATGCAGAAAGGAAATCTATTGAAGAATGGAGTGGGCATAAGTCTGGGACAGTTGAGTTTAGTGAAAAGTTTGCAAGAGGGTTTGAGAAATACTTAGCAGAAGGCAAAGCACCAAACAGCAAACTACAAAAGATATTTGACAAGTTTAAGGAGTGGTTGACTGACATTTATAACGGCATAAAGGGTAGTGATATAGATATTGAACTCAACGATAAGATGAGGTCTATTTACGACCAAATGTTATCAGAAGAACAACCAGCATCCCCATCTGTAAGTAAGGTTTTAGGAAAGCCTAAGAAAAAGAAAGTTGTTGTCGATGAGATGTCTGCATTAAAAACTCAATTAAGATTAGAAGCAAAAGCTGCAAGAGACGCAAATACAAACATAAATAAAAAACGTAAACAGTTAGCAAGTTTGGTTAAAGATTTTAAAAAGAGGGGCAAAATAACCGCAAACCAAGCAAGGACTATAATAAATAAAATAAGCTCAGTAAACGTATACAATAGTAAATCAATAGAATCTTTTATAG
>Ga0196901_1001128_pt1 | contig 13648 bp, 19 predicted proteins | sample CB_VirMetaG_FD_169099 | JGI IMG/M metagenome (GOLD analysis project Ga0196901, IMG submission 169099) | Freshwater to marine saline gradient viral communities from Chesapeake Bay - CB_1504_1 Viral MetaG (v3) (version 3) | ecosystem: Environmental > Aquatic > Marine > Coastal | place: USA... | reverse complement strand
GGGCAGCTGTCTCTGCCTTCTGCCCAGTACAGCCGGGGCAGGTAGCTGGTTACGATCTTCTGAACGCGCTTACGTTCCGCATACTTCTCAGTGACAGGATCGAGAGAGGCGTACGTGGCGAGCCACTCCTTATCTACCTTAAGGCCCCAGCCCTTTGGACGAGCGCCCGCCTTCTCCTCAGCTAGTCCCTGCTCGATAAGAAGCGCCTTGACTTTGTCCTGATCGAGGCGTTTGCCGTCCATGACAGCGTCCTTGAGGCCGTCCTCCGTCAGATCCTCCAGCAGCTTAGGCGCTGGCCACAGCTTCAGAGCCTCATTATTCTTGGCAGCTTCCCACAGATAATCGAAGAGGCCGTTATCGCTGCCCTTCTCAGGCTGGGCCTTGTTCATCTTTACCGGGCAGTCACAGTCCTTGATCATCTTACCCTTCTTGTAGTTAGGGTTATCCTTGTGGCCGACGCAATCGATCTGATGGTCCTTAGTGCCTCGTTTGTTGGGGGTCTCGGGCTGGGCCGGAATCACAATACCTGCCTTGATCAGAGGCTCCACCAGCTCCGGGTCGTTATACTTTTCCTGATACTCCTTCGTTACGGCCAGGACCTCGTCCTTGTCGAGGTAGTTCCCCTGCGCCGTCATCAGGGCCAGGGCAAACGCCACGCGGACACGGAAGCCCTCTACCTTGAGAGGATCGAACCCGCGCTCTTCGATGATCTGATTGCGCTTAACTTCCTGGCAGAGAAAGACCCGGCCGGTAAGCTCGGCGTCTTTAATAGCATACGTCTGGAACTCCTCGGGCCACTCTGACAATGGCTTATCCTTTACCATGGAATAGTTCATCCGGGCAGAGTCTTCATCCTCTTTCTCAGCCTGGATATCCTCACCGAGGTACTTAAGCGCCAGGTCGGCCAGTGAGTAGCTCATCTGCCTGTCGCTGCCCTCAACAGCCACGGAATCAATACTGCCGGTAGTGGCCAGGTTAAGGAGCATCTCACGCAGCATCGTGCAGTGGATGCGTCCCTCGGCCAGCGCTTCCCAAATAATAGGCAGCAGGGTGGGGTCGTACTTAACTGCTACGGGCAGGTCGAATCCGCCGATATTGTGGCCGACTACGTGGCCTTTGGAAAAGACGTTGTGCAGGGTGTCAGCGTGCTCGTCCTTCGGACTCCAGTGCCTGAGGCCGGTCTTCTCTGTCTTAAGGTCGTAGAACGACGAGCAGATCAGGTCCGGCACGACGCTGTTAATACCAATCAGATCGGTCTCTGTGTCCCAGGCTGTGTAAATAGGATCGCTCATATCAAACCCTTCTCAGATAATTGATCAAAAACTACTTCGTCGATGTCCTCGACGCCTTCGGGAACTTTAATTGTTACTTCCTGCCAGTCCGGATTCTCTTCGTGGCGATAGCCAGTAGGCTCGTCTGCAAATTCCCAGCTACCGTCCTCCCACACTCTTACTTCTATCTTATGCTTGGCCATTTTTACTCCTCAGAGAGGCAGGCCCCCTCCGCCCAAAAACTCTAAAAGGCGGAGGAGGCACAGCGCCAATCCCTACGCTTCTGCCAAAAGTTCACCAAACCGTTCGACCGAACCGAAGAAACGCTCGATATCCTTCTCGTCCAAGACATCAGCGATGTCTGTCAGAGGCACTCCGGCGCGAGGATAGCTGTTGATGAAGTCCTTGCCCACCTCTTCAACCATCTCCCCATCCGCGTTCTTAATGAACTTACCGGTAGGCGTGCCCTTCTTGACTACGGTCTCGATACGGATAACGGCTTGGCCGTCAAACAATCCAGCCTGCTGTTCGTTACCTTCCTCGTCCAGAGCGCACATCTGCTTGGCCAGAAGATCCCACGCCTTGTTCTTACGCTGAAGATCATCGAGATCCGGGTGATCGTTCTTAGGCACAACGGCCTCGATCAGCTCCTCTTCGTCAGCCGGAGTCATGCACATCAGCGCGTACAGGTGGCTCTTAACTTCTTTGAGGAAGTAATCGCCCGGGAACAACGCCACGCTGCAACGATCGCCCTTCTCATTGCCCTTGCCTTCCTCTTCAAGAGACCGCAGGCACGTCAGCGTGATCTTGATGTAATCAATGCCGTTACGCGACTTCTTCTGCCGGATCGTATTGACCAGGAAATCCGCCGTACCGAGCTTCGGCTCAGGAAGCCTCTGTGACATCTGCGCGTCTGCCAAACCCTTAAACATTTCTGCTACACTCATTCTCTCTTCTCCTTCTTACTTTCTTATTCTTTACTTGTTGATCTGTTCTCTCTGTACCTGATGACCTGTTAATCTGTTCTCTATCCTATAGGCGCCTCCTTTGCTGGTTCTCCTCATGTCTACCTAGATAGTATTACACCCTCGGAATATAGTCAACTATTTTCTTTATCTTTTTCTTTAGGCATCTCCGAGGCCGTCCAGCAGACCAGCGGCCTGGTCCGTAAGTGCCTTGGGATCTGTTCCCCACTCCGCGAGCACTGTCCATGGAACCCGCTTAGGCACAGGATTATAGGTAGCATATAAAAGCTTCTGCCTGCTGTTCATAGTCTGTGATGTGTACGCGGCGTCATTCAAAGTGGCCGCGAACGTAACCTTGTCGAACTCACTGCAGTTACACGTCACTGCCTGGACTGTGTCTGCCTTCTGGCCCGTACGATGTGTGCGGCCGAGGGACTGCTCCGCTGTCTTGGCAGGGCGTGGCCACTGCAAGTAGTAGCTGCTCCAGAAGCCGTGCTGCAGGTTCTTGCCCTCGCTGTGTGCTGTGATCGAGCAGCAGACTACCTGGCCTCTGAGCTTGCTACTGTCACGCAGATACTCATTCCACTCTTTACCGGCACGGGCATTGACTGCAGGGATACCTGCCTCCTGCAGCACCTCTGTCATCCAGCGCCCTATCTCCTGGTGGTAATACCAGATAATAATGCCCTCGCCTTTGTTCTTCTTAAGAAAGTCCTGCACGTAGTTAAGGCACGCCAGAATCTTAAAGTCACAGACACGCACCGCACGGCTGTCTCGATCTAAGCGTCCCTCGAAGTCAGCATCTTTCATGGCCAGCCAGTCAGCGTAAAGAGCTTCCCCTACTTCCTTGCTGCCGTGTTTATGCATGCTCAAACCTATCAGCATGGGGCTGTCCAGCTTAGGCCGTGAGTTGTTCTTTATCCAGGACCTGAGCGATGATGCGTACTCCTGCTGGCGCTCATGGTATAGCTGAGACCTCTCCAGCAGGGCCTTGGCTGCTGCTGTGGATAGGCTGCGGCGCCTCTTAAGTGTATCAATCTCAGGCCAGTACAGCTCGTTATAGAACCCGCAGCCCTCTACCTCGTAGCGCCACTTCCACAGGTGGAAGGCGTGCTCGATCTCGTCACCGTTAGGCGTAAGCCACTGATCCGTCAGCTGTTTGATCAGGGTCTGCATGTCGCCGTAGCCAGGCCGCGACTCCTTGAACTCTTGGGAGATGTCGTTGTTTTCTATAAGCAGAGATACACCTAGATCCTGGGTAGATCCTCCCACTACACCGGGGGTGCTCTGAAGCCTGAGAGAATACGCCTTACGGAACCCTAACAGGTCCGCGTCGGGTACTTCCTCCTCTGGAAAATTCTCCTGTGCCCACTTGACCAGTGGCTTAATCGGTCCGGCCTGCGGAGGCGCTTCGTTCTTGAACTCGCCTAACGAAGAGGCCGTGCTGTCAATAAGAGTGGACCACGCCTCTGCCAGAGACACGGAGTTCGGCATAAAGTTGTTGTTACGCAGCGATACCTTGGCAAGGTAGTGATAGTCCATGGGCGTCTTGCTTGTAATCGTTCCGGAAAGTACCACCACCTGCGGAGCATAGTGGTCTACGTGTCTGCGGAATCTCTTGGCACGGGCGCTGTTCTTGTGGCCGGCGATATTGTGGGCCTCGTCAGCGATGATGATAGCTGGGCGCAGCATATCAAGAATCTCTTCGCCATCCTTGGTCGAAAGGATAGAGTACGTCATTACATACAGCCCCCTGAGTCCTGACCTGGCAAGGGTGTGTCTCTTCGACTTAGGCACACCACTAAGGTAATGGACAGGGCAGGAAAAGATAGTATTCTTGCGGGCCATAGCCACATCGCTGCCTCGGAGCTGTTCTAGCACGTTACTGGGAATAAGGAGCAGAGCGCGGGGGTTACGGTTGTCAGGGTTATCACGATCCTGCATGCGCTCTTCGATGATCTGCCGGTAGCAGCAGTCAGAAATAAGCAGGCTCGTTAGCGTCTTGCCGAAGCCTACCGGGATAGGACCGAAGACTCCGCCGATATCGTTATAGGCGCACAGGGCTTCGGCCTGTTTAGGCAGTAGCCGGAAGCCCGCTGCATACGCTTCGCGCTTAACGAAGTATTGTGACACCAGGTCCACGTCCTCCGTGGACAGAGGCCCTTCGATGGGCATGTCCACGATGCGCTCGACCTCAGCGGCTACGTCGTTAAGGCTACGCCGTTGCATGTTACGCAGGCGCATGTTGTTCATGGCTGGGTTAAGTTGCACTACGCCCTTACTCTCCTCCAGCCGTTATACTGCATGCGGTACTTGGCACCCGAAGGCAGCAGACACAGACCTCCGGTCTTAATGCCGGTATAAATATATCCAAGGTGCGTAGGCGCACGCTTGAGCCACGCCCCTGGGTGCGGACCGCGCCTGCTCCTAACAGGCGCAATCCCTCCGTTATACCTGCCGTCATGCTTCTTGGCAGCCTTGTAGAGCTCAGGAACATCCTCCTGGCTAAACAACTTCATAGCTTTTCTTGCCAGATCCTTAAGCATCTCTTCCTCCTCCTATTGCTGCGAGCCGTAGATCATACCGGCGAAGCGTTCCAGGGCGAAGCATAAGTGGGCTTCGTCGCTGCCTCGCTGCATCCCGCTTGCGTCGATCGTGCTGCTGCCCACAATGTCAGCAATGGCGCGGGCGTTCATCGAAATCATGTCGATGCGCGTACCACGAGCCAGCTGATAGTAATCGTCACAGGCAGCGCCTTTGGCATTGGCGCTCTTAAGCAGCCCCTCCGCCACGAGCTCCATGACTTCCGTGACCGTAGCCACGCAGTTAGACTCGCCCAGCTTCTTGCTGGTGCGCTGGCGCTGACGTACCGGTGCGTAGGAGATAGCCATCTTCATCCGCTCCTGCTCATACGCCTCGCGTGCAAACTCCGCGTCGGTGGGCGTGTCCGTGGTTTTCAGCTTCTGCTCAGGCTTAGGCTCCTCTTCCTTAGGCGCCGCCGTTTTGGCCTTAGGCTTCTCCTCCTTAGGCGCCTCCTTCTTGGCTTCAGTCTCCGGCTCCTGTTCCTGCTCCGGCTCTTTCTTCTCTTCCTTCGGCACGATCTTCTCCTTGGCTGGAGCTACCTCCACGTCGCCTGACCGCAGCACCACCTCGCCTGTGTCTTCCTCAGTAATGAGGACAGCGCCTTCGTCCGTGACCGTCATGCCATAGCCCTCGGTCGTGGTGCCGCCTTCCTTCTTGTTCATCGCGCAGCAGATAGCACAGGGACTCTTCTTAGAGCTGAGGCCCTTGATCTCGTTACCGGAGCATGCTTTGCATCCTTCACGGTACCACGGCGCTGCCAGGCCGGTAGGCTTCGGTGCCTCCTGCTTCGGTGCCTCCTCTACTGGGGCTGTTGTTACCTCTTCAGGTGTGTCGGGCTCCTGCTGGCCAGCCTGCTCCGCTGGGGGCGTGCCTGCTGCTGCGTTACTTCTTACCTTGTCCAGGAATCTGCTCATGTTCTTTCCTCCTCCTTCTTTCTGTTGTTTCTTACCGCCGAACAATAGACTACGGGCGTCCTGCTCCGCAGTCTTCCTCTCCTCTTTATCCTCCGTTTGCTGTTTAATGAATTCATCGACCGTTACGCGCCCGCTGCAGATAGGCAGGTACGGGCACCCTCCGTAAGCGTCACACGCACGGCCAGTGTCATTCATGTCACCCGCCACGCTCGACCAGTCGTCCCGCTTAATGTCCCGCTTAACCAGGTGCAGCATCCTCTGGCACGAAGGCACTACCAGATCGTCAAAGTAATCTTTAACTTCCTGGGCTGTGCGTTCTACCTCAACCACCTTGGTACGCGGCCTGTCCGCATTTTTTACAAACAGGTTATACCGCAGCCAGATAGAGTCGTTCTGCACGTAGCCGTGAGCATACGCAGCCACGCCATACAAGTTCATAGCCAGTGCATTCTTAAGCACCTTGTCCGAGTAGTAGCGCGTGGACCCACAGAACTTGTGATCCTCCACCGCGTCAGTAGTCAGGTGGTCGAGGAACATCTTGATCTTCACAGGTGTATCAACGTCAGGCACGTCCAGCTGGAACTGCTGCTCTGTACGGCTATCCGGCGCCCGGTGCAGCACACCGTCCTTAATACCGGCAGTAATCAGCGCCTTACACAGAGACTGCTCTGCCTTGGTGAGCTTGTTGCCCGTGTGCTCCTTGGTCCAGCGATTGATCTCGTACTCCCAGCCCTCCGGGAAAGGTTCTTTACCCTGAAGGAACCGGTCACAGCAGGCGTGTCCTATGTCCCCGAAGATAGTGGTCTTCTTGCGGGGCTCTGGCGCTTTGATAACGGACTTCAGCCACCAGCATCGTTGGCACCGTTTGTAGGCATCAATCTGAGACGGAGATAGGTATAAAGGTTTCATCGAACACCATATTCCGTACGCAGGGCTGAGAACACCTTAACCGCATTATCTCTCGTGACAGGCGCCTGAGCATCTAGCGAGGCATTCCCGTCCGCCCAAGTCAAGTACGCAGCATCTGTCAGACACACTATAAGATTCAACTTGCCGTACTTAACTGAGAACTGATCATGCCCAGCCCCCATAGACCCTGTCCCGTCCGCATTGGCCACAAGAGTCTCTATTAGTTTCTGCTCGTCTGCGCGAATAACCACGTCCACGTCGCTATCTGCTCGCGGTGTGCCGTATCTGCGAGACCCTGTTAATACTGCCTTCATTGCTACTCCTCCTCTTTCTGTTTTTCTACAGTGCTTAATTAAATCCCTGACAGACCTGACAATAAACCAGACATAGCCTATCAACATTAAGACAATCACAGTTCCGATTGGGTATTTGTCATTCATTCTCTACTCCTACTTAGAGACTACTACAGCGGTTTATTAAGGTCAATTATTTTCTTTACTTTTTTCTCTGCTTCTTAGCAAGCGCCGCTACCTCGTCGCAGGCTATGCCCCACCGCGCCGCATAATCCAGGATAAGAGACAGGTCCAGCGATACATAGTGCTTGCCCTCAGATACAATGGGCTTAAGTGTGTCCGACAGAGAATGCAGGCAGCTTTCCAGCGACCTCTCCTGCACACGCTCCTCGTCCACGTCACGTATCACCGTCAGCACGCTCATCTTAGTCACCCCTACCTGGCCCTCCTCCCCGATATAAATGTGCTTGGCGTAAGACTTCTGATTCTGCAGGATCTTGACCACGGCACGCATTACCATGGGCATAGTGTCTGACTGCGTAGCCATGTGGAACATCTCCGAGCTATCCTCGCCGCAGTTACCCATCACACACAAACGCTGCCTCTTGTCCCTCTCCGGCCTGTTCTCGTAGAGCCATAGAAAATGCTGAGCTACGACGAAGTTGCTGGGCTGTCCGCTATCGCCTCGAATCCACCGCTGCCCGTCACGCGCCGTCCATCCCGGCCCACCCAAGTCCCACAGATACTTAGCCGCCTCATCATCGATGTCGAAGTGAAGGATACGCTCACCCACCGCCTTCTTGTCATCCGGGGTAAGGTCTCTGCCTCTCGTCATGGCGTACAACAGGTCCTCGTTATTAGCTGTCATTATAATACGTAAAGGATTAACTGCCTGGATCACCGGCTTGAATTTCTCCTCCACGTGCAGGTCGTCACCGGCGGCCAGCTCCTTGAACCGGTCAGACGGAGAGGTGTATCCGTGCATAGCAGGCCATGCTTCATTGACCAGCAGGAACGGGCTCTTAAGCAGCTCCCCTGCGTGCTTGGCGCCGATGGCCTTGGAAGGTATAAGGAACGGCCGCTCCAGGCACTCGCTCAGCCCTATAGCCAGGAGCTTCTTGCCGGTACTGGCAGGCCCGCACACAGACAGCGCACAGATAGGCCCTTCCTCGAACGCCAGCGCGTAGCCTATCCACTCCGCCGCCTTGTCATAGTGCTTGCCGAAGAACGCCCGCAGCCAGCCGTCCACATGCTCGTCGAACTTGGCTCGGAGGAACGGGGACCGGCGGTACATCGGCAACACCAGCTCCGGGGACCAGCTGTCCATGTCCCTGATGTAGCCCTCTTCGCCAGACTGAGGCAGAGCCGTGGCAGACTGAACTACCGTGGAATGCTCGTTGATTATCTCCATGGCCGACATGCTCACCTCTTCCCCCTGCTGCGTGAGCTTGCGTGTGGGTACGATGTTGTTGAGGTACGTCTTACGGATAGTCGGAACGATCTGTTCCTTCGAGATGAAGCAGCTTGTATATCTGCCGTATTCGTTCATAGGGAAAAAGAACTTGCCGTTATTGGCAAACAGGTGGCTCTTCACGAACTGGACCGCCGCCTCTTTATCCGTGCCTGCAAGGACAGGGTGGTCGCACCACTGCTGCATCCCCTTGACCATCCTCTCCAGCTTATCCTCGCTCTCCTCCTCAGCCTCCGCCTTGGCCTCCTGCTCCTCATTGTACGCCTGAATCTCAGCCTCGTAGATGTGCTGAATCATGTCCCACGCCTGAGCGTGAGGGTCGTGGATATAGGTGTCCGGGTCCCATGCACACAGCGCCTCGTAAACCAGCGCGAAAATATCCTCGGGCTTGGCATACGCACGGCGTATTAGCTTAGGTATCAGAAGACCGAACATCTTAAGCAGGTATTCGTGCTTGCCGTAGTCCGGCATCAGCTCAGTGTTCTCGATAAGGATGTCGTAATACTCCGTATTCTTGAGGACCTTCTTGGCCGCTGTCAGGAATCGGGTAGCCACGCGCCTTCCCTTATCGCTGGTAGTGTGTAACCTGTTATCGCACTCCTCCTGCTCAGGATAGTCGTTACGCCTCTCATAGGACATCACCCGGGCCAGGCTCTTATGCGTACCCTTCTTGAAGCTCGTGATATCGAGCAGGCAGTCCTGCATCTCTACCATGTGATAGCTTTCCTGACTGGTGTGCATGCCGTCACGGACCACGTTAGGTAGTCGGAAGCGCCTTGTCCAGTCACGGCAGGCCTGATCAATGTCCAGCCCCTTGTCCTTGAACGCCTTGATAATGGATATGACGTACCGCTCGCCCTCGTCCACAGGCAACGGCTTCTCCAGCTGATAGAACACCCGGGCGCCGTGGCGAGTAGAGTACCATGCCCGCCAGTTAGCGAGGCGCCCGTCCTCTTCTCCTATTCTCAGCAGGTCCGCATAGAACTGGCCAAGGATCTCTTCTGTCAGGGGAGCGTGGCCGGGTACGTCCCAGTCCAGACCCACCGCAACCAGCTCCACGTCGGCCCCTGCTTTGCGAATGTGTGACAGTACCTGCTTACGCAGTAGCGGGTGGGCCGGGTAGCTTCCGTCCTCATCACGCAGAGCGTAGCAGGTCATGTGTGCGTCAGTGGGGTACTCTGTCTGCATAGCCTCGTCTAGCGTGGTCTGAGTGCCTAGTACAGGGGAGAAGGGCTTACCGTGCCGGTCGAGGTGCGGTCCGGCCAGGGTAGTGATACCTGTTACATATTTATCGGGCCAGACAGTGATGGAGGGGGAGGTGCTCATTGTGAGCCCCCTTTCGCAGCCGCCTGCAGCCGGTAGTACTTGGCACGGGCACGGGTAAATTCACGCAATGGCACACGATAGCCTATCGGCTTGTCCTCAGCGAACATGGGCCGGGCCTTTGCGAACATCTTACCCAGTACAAGAACTAACGCTTTCGCGTCCTCTTCTTTTGTTGGCAGCTGCGTCTTATCCACGCTAATACACTCCTCTTTGAGTATCGAAATAAATGTAGCACATTGTTACAGTGCTGTCAACCTAGTAGATTGGGGGAGGGTCATCACTCCACCCCTTTCATCTGCCGCCGCACTTCTGCTTGGTTTCTGTTTATTGCCCGCAGTAACTATCATGTGTTGGGTTTACGTTCAAACTTTTCGCAAAATCCATTTGCCGGAACAGCCATGCCGCCTTGCTGCACGCATTGCAGCACAACCCCATCGTGACTATGTAGACATACCTTACATCTTCGAGTTATCATTTCTTCCCATATCGGCTTCATGCGCTTCTGAGTCTCTTTCGGTGTCTCTGTCTTACATACGCCACAAAGCAGGCTGAACCCTTCTCTAGCGTTGTGCATCCCGCATCGCATACAGTTGTTGCTCATCACTCCACCCCTTCCGCTTCCGCTTCCGACTTACTAAACAAACGCCTAATCAACTCTTGCACTTTTTTATCTGCAAACGCTTCTTTCACCGCGTCGTTCACCTTCTTATTGAAGGGGTTTTCAGTGACAACAACCCGCTTGCCACAATAGGGGCAAAAGCGCGGCACAGGGTGTTTATCATCGACTGCGTATCCCTCGCCTGTGCATTGATTTTCATGCCAGTAGTGGTAGTTGTCGTCTTGGAACCATTTACATTTTGCCATCACTCCACCGCCTTTCATCTGTCGCCGTTCATTGCTTGGTTTCTTTCTGTATCCGTGCCCGCAGTAACTATCATGTGTTGGCGACATTATCGGATTCCCACACCCACCAATGCCGCACCGTGCCCCCGCAGCAGTCTGTTTCGTAGTTCCAGCGCCCCCACTCAAAGCGCAGGTGCCGCCACCTGAACCGCCGTTCAAGGCGTCCACCCCAGTCGCCAACAATCGCTTTCAAGATATCTCCTTTCGCTGCGCTTCAGGAGAACCCTGAAGCGTGGCGTTGGGTTTACGAATATGGGTCACGTCGCCGCGCACTTGCACCAGCCAGTCGCATTCCCGAAGATGCGCGTCAGCCTGTTCAAGCAGCGTCCCCACGCATTGCGTCGGAATCGTGACCAATTCGCCCTTGTCGAGTTTCTCCTTGATCGTCAGAATGTTCGCCATCGTCTCTTCCCCTTCAGTCTTGCCGGAAACCCAACAAGACAAATCGAGCGTACTTGCTATCATGTGTTGTGTGTCTTAAAATCGCAAGGCATCATGTTGGGCCAGTCGTTCACGACAGGTCGCACGTCGCCGAGAATGTTGCACGCATAGCATGGCACAATCATGTAGCCGTCCAACACGTCGCCGCGCCGCCACCTCTTGCCGCCGCACACAGAACAAGGGCTTTCACTCGTAACCGTTGGTTTTGGCCCCTTACCTATCTCCTGCTCGTACTCGGCGCGGGTCTTGCGCTCAACTAGCAAATCATCCCAAGCAAAATATGGGTAGCTATACTGCGCTCTATTATGCCATACGCTTACAGAGTCACAACTATTACACCATCGCGTCTTGTTGCCGTCAGTTACCTTGAGCATATCCCCTGCACCAATCGCGGCCCTTGCGAATATATGTGCATCCATGCACTTCGGGTCAAACCTGACAGGAACATCAGCGTTGCGCTCTGGCTCCTGCTGCTTGCCGTAGTCGGGCGGTACGATGATGATTGAATGTTGATAGTTGCCTAGTTCTTCGCCAGAGCAAACATTGAAGAAAATTATGCCGCCACTCTCACTGTTATCAATGTGTAGTTCCTCCCCCGTAGCCTCTCCCTGCTTCTCATCCTCGCTCAGTATGCGCCAGTTCTTGTACTTCTCTGGTGCTGGTAGTTGTAATGGTTCTGTCATTGCTTATTTAACCTCCTTACACTCTTGCATTGGTGCTACTATTCCGTCGTTTTGTGGGTCTGTCGGGTGACTATACTTGTGCCCATCCAAATGCAGAACGTTGTATCCATCGTCTACATCCGTAATTGTGTGTTTATTCCCTTTGTATATAACCTGTTGGCCTATTCTGAATCTTGCTGGTAGCTGTAGTGTCATTGTGTGTTCTCCTTTTGTTTTCGTGGACTCATGCGCCCACTCCCGATACCACTTCAGATGCAGATAGTGGAGTTGCACACTCTGGACACAACTTGTATCGCACCGTCCGAGATGTCGCACTATGCCCGCATTGAGGGCATCGAGATGGATGGTAATGCATCACTTTGTGCCATACCATTGTTCCGTCCGGGCGTAATCCAAAGTATAGTGCGAGATGCTTTTCTTTTTCAAAAGAGTCCTCACATTCCGGCTCATACCTAATCCATTGTGTTGTCATTTTGTCCTTTCTGTTTTGAGGCGATGCGTTGGCTACGTTCCGTTTCAATACGCTTCATCGTGTCTGACGGTTCCCTCAATCGCGATGCCGCCAGAGATTGTTTACCTCTCCATGCCTCTTTTCCGATTGGGCCATCATTCCATCTGTCGTCACTAGATACTCCCATCACCGCGCCTCCTGTCCGTTGCTCCGCTCGCGCTCTGCCAGCATTGCGTCTGCAATGGTATAACAAAAACGAGACGCATATTCGTTGTACTTGTCTTTTGGATCATAGCTACTATCTGCAACCAGTCCAGCAAGAGCCTGTCCTGCAAACCAATCACGCAGCGTCATGCCGCCTTCGCTGTAGTAGCAGTAATTGCCCTGCCCATCATTCTCGCGGGCTATTGTTGGGAACGCCGCGCCTCCGTCATTCTGTTTACTCATCGCCTGCCTCCTACTTTTTGCCTTCCGGCAATTCTATCCAGTTAATCTTATATCCCAGTCTACCCGCCATCCACGTCGCCCGGTGTCTGCAGCCGTAGTAAGTGCGGTATATTCTGGTGCACAGTTTCTCCTTACAGATCTCCATCACTGCCAGATACCCTCCCCCTGGTACCTTCTTGATAATCCCCTGCATCGTGCCGGAGGCGCCCGCCCCCTCCTTCTTGGCTGTCTGCTTCTTCTGATAAAGGCGGCCTAACTCGAAAGAATCAACTAGCGTCTCCGCCATGTAATACTTGGCCAGCATCTTTCTCAGGGTGTCCGGATCTATTTTCACGGCCTGTCCTCCTCCTTAAGGTTATTATAAACCACCTCATTCTCCAGCCTCTCCAGATCGCCGTCCTCCGCGTAGTTAAGCAGCCTCTCCACAGGCAGCAGGCTAAGCATCAGGTCGAACAGCCTGAAGCTCGTGAAGGTGCTGTGAAAGGCGTCGAGGCGTATAACAGCCGTGCACAGTCCAGATGGCTTAAGCGTCAGCACGTCCGCGCTTTTAACGCCACGGCTTAGCCCTAGCAGGCCCTCCACTATATCAGCGGACCTCCTAACCTGTGTGTAAAAAAGAAGCGCGACGACCTTCTCTCTCACAGAAACACCCCCACCATTATCCTAAGCAGGCCAATCACACAGCCCACGGCTATCAGGGCCAGATAAATACGTACCATCGTAGCAGCTACGGTCATTCTATTTACTCCTCCTCGTTTTCTTAATCCCTTCAACAAACCAGTACCCAATCAGCATGCCCAGCACTATATGAAGCGCGAAAAACAGGCTGATGATCGTGTCCAGCAGCTCGTGTACCTGTTCACCGAAGGCAAAAGTCAGGTACTGAGCCGCTTCGAGTGTTAGTTCAATAGACATGGCAAATGGCCTCCGTGAACCGGTTACTCCTCTCGGGCTTAGCCTGCTGCCTCGGACCCTCTACCCTCTCCAGCGC
>Ga0196901_1001127_pt1 | contig 13656 bp, 8 predicted proteins | sample CB_VirMetaG_FD_169099 | JGI IMG/M metagenome (GOLD analysis project Ga0196901, IMG submission 169099) | Freshwater to marine saline gradient viral communities from Chesapeake Bay - CB_1504_1 Viral MetaG (v3) (version 3) | ecosystem: Environmental > Aquatic > Marine > Coastal | place: USA... | reverse complement strand
TCCATAGACCAACTAGCTGACGAACTAAGTGCATCTGTATCTAAAAATAAATTTGAAAACAGAGAAGCTTTGGATCAACAATTAGGAGACATGGCTAGAAACTATTCTCAAACCATGAATGACTCAGCAGAACAAGCTAAGTCTATTGATACAACTGCTGTTAAAGGTAGTTTCCTTGAGGATGCAATGGGTGCTGCTCAGGCTGCATCTACAGGAGCTAATTTAGATGCTACTAAGTTTGGACAAGCAACTAATGGGTTCTTGAGTAAGAAACTTGGATTTTAAAAATAGGAGGAAAATATGTCAAAATATTTTAAAAAGGTTGCCACACCTAAGACACAGATGCGACAATCTAAGGCTCCTAGTGGTCCAGATGTGGATGTGAACGCAAGGGCTGAAATAGAAAATGAATATAAGGGCGGTCTAGCTAATGCCGTACAAAGTTTACTCGGAATAGCACAAGGTGTCGCCAAGGTGGGAGAGATACAGGACAAGGCTGAGACTGAACACCTGCGCAAGAACTACGATGTAGAGTCTAAGGAAGGTGCTAGGGGTGTTGTCGGTTATTTAGAGACTTATAAGCACAATGATGCACCGCTTTCTGAATTAGAAGGTGAGGAGTTAGTCACTGCTATTAAGGCAGGCTCCGCTCAGTACATGAAAGATAATAAACTAAATGAAAAGAAATACTCTAAGATTCTTAAAATGGATGTTGATGAGATGGCTGCTGCTTATGCAGCTAAAAAGTCTCAGAGAAACATTACTGAAAAGAATGAGAAGTACTACAATCATTTTGGCAAAGAAGTAGAAACATTGTTAGCCAACAATCCAAACACTACTCCACAGGATGCTGTTGAGTTCATTAAAGAGTTCAAGAGTAACTATGTTGGATCAGCTATTAAGGATGATGATAAAGTAGCTGAAGGTAGGTTCCTACAGAAAGTTGTAGAGCTTGGGGTCACAAAAGGGGACATGAACTTTCTAAGAACATTACAATCTAAGGAAGTGCGTGAGCAATTCAGTAACATTGAGGATTACGATGTGGCTGTTGGAATGGTATCTAAAGAAGCAAACGCTAGAGCTAATGGAATTAGACAATCTAATTTTGATCTACTAAAGCAGGAAGCTTTTAGTATGGTTGAAGCTAATGCTTTTTCACCTAGAAATGGTAGAACTTCTGAGAGTTTAGTAAATGAATTTATAAAAGAAAAGAATAAAAGTTTTGGAGAAGATTATCAACCTAGTAAAGAAGATATTATAAAACTAAAAGAAGATTTACTTGGAGAATCTGAATCTGTATTAGAGTACAATAAATACAAACAAGCTAAATTATCTGGCGACTATTCTTATGGAAAGAGAATGAATATCAAAAAGAAAGATCAAGATAAGTGGAATAATCAATTATTCACTGAATCTGTACCTGCTCTTGAAGATATGTCAGTAGATTCTATTGAGACTTTTGTTACAGGTGCTAGTGAGAAAGACATAGCTGCTTTTAAAGATGCTCTTAGGACACAAGGTGTTCCTCCCGCATTAGCCGCTTATGGTTCTGAATCTAACTACACTACTCCGAAACAAATGGAAAAGAAGAACTTAGTTTTTCAACAATTAAATACTATACTAGAAGGTACTAAGGTAAGTATATATGATATATACGACCCTAAAGAAGTTGCTAAGATACAGTACATTGATAGATTAACACAAGAAGCAGAACAAGGTGCTATAAGTCAGGAAGAGGCTTATGCAGCATCACAGAGCTTTTTCAATGATCTAAAGAAGAATATAGATGCTTATGGTAACTATACATCAAGATTAGCAGAGGAAAATAATAAAACAGATGAACACTTAGAGTGGCTTAAAGATAACTCAACAGATGCAGATTGGACTTGGGATGAATTTACCGATTCTTCCTATAGAAGAAGAGAACTTAATAGATACTTTAGTATTGCTATTGAGAGTACACAAGATGCAAACAAAGCCAGAGAAGAAGCAGTTAAGATGTTTAACTCAAGAAACAAAGCTATTGAAGCACCTAATGGTGAAGAAGTAACATTACCTTTTGAATACATGGGTTATGAAAGTAAAGACTTTGTGAAGGTTGCATTAGCTGACTATAATTTTAGAGATAAACTTAAGAAATCAATTAGCTTATTCGGCATGAATACAGATTTCAAAAGTAGACTTTCTATAAGAAAAAGTGTTGATTATGCTAGAAATAAGAATATGATTATAACTTATGATGGTAATCCTGTTTCTGTTTTTACTCCTAAATCTTTTGAACAAGCATTGAATAGTGTTAATACTGAATTAGTTGAAAAAGCTAAGCAAAGAAAAAAGAAAAGAATTGAAGAATATAAAAATCAAAAATAGGAGGTCTTATGGTCTATGACGATAAAGCCCGATTTAATAAATTAGTTGAAAGAATTAAGAATGAAGAGGGGCTTAGGCTTAAAAAGTATAAACCAGAATCTAGTGAAGATCATTATACTATAGGTTATGGACACTATGGACCTGATGTTGACTCAATGGGAGAAATCACAGAAGAACAAGCTAAAGAGTTATTCAGTAAAGATTTAAGTACACGTTTATCTGCTATCAATAGTAATATTAAAAACTTTAATGATTTACATCCTGAGTTACAGGACTCAATAGTAAGCTCTTGGTTTAGAGGTAGTATCTCAGGTAGTCCCAACACTATTCGATTAATTAATGAAGGTAAATTCGAGGAAGCTTCAAGTGAATTTCTAAATAATAAAGAGTATAGAACTAGAAAAGGTAGAATGGAAGGTGTTGACAAGGGTGTAGTTGCCCGTATGGAAAGACTGTCCAATGCCCTTAAGAATGAAAAAGGTCAGGAAGGCTATAAACCTTTCCCTGTTGAATACTTAGATGATAAATCTATTAATGATGTTATTGCTACTTTTTCTAAGGAAACAGATGGGGATTTATTAGAGGAAGAATTTGGGGATGAAATAAATGAGTTATCAGAATCAGATAGTCCTAAGTTATCTTTTAATGAGAAGATAGAAGCTATGGCAAGTTTAGACCCAGAGGGAACTGCGGTTGAGAAAAATGTCAATGCTATCTTAGCTGATGATATATACGGAATGGTTCCACAAATAACAAAGAATACACCGATACTGGCTAGTAAGGATGATGGTACTGAGTTTATACCAGAAGAACCTAAACAAGAACAAGTTGATTTCTTTGAAGGTGGAGGCATGATGGAAGAAGAGATGCCAATAGAATCCTTAATAGAAGAAGAGGATGGTAAATCATTCAGTGCTGATATGTCAGCTTTTGGTGGACAACCTAAAGAAACTCCTAAGCCTCTAGTTCAAGAACTGAGAGATACAGATTTTGCAGGCATGGGAGATGATTTAGTAAACAAGTTTACAGATCAAAATGCCGTGGGCTTTCTAGTCCAAGGGGGTATAAAACTTGGTATCATGGATAGAGATATTGATGTTAATTTTGATATTGAAAAACAGGATAAAGAATTATATGATGAAATGACTAAAGGTCTAGAAGCAGAAGATATAGTAGAAATACTAGATAATGCAGATAGCCGTGGTGATTTTATCAGATATGCTTCGTTAGCGCAGGGTAAAAAACAGAGGCAACAGCAGATGGCTGAGTACTCTAGTAATCACCCAGTGTTATCCGGAGTAAACACAGTTGGTAACATATTAGCTGAGGGTGCTGCATTTATGCCGGTATCGACAGCTATCAGTGCCGCCAGCAAGGCAACAAAGCTGAGGACATTGGCGCAGCTTACACAGGGTAAGACAAGGGCTATGGTATTCGGAGAATTAGCCGAGCAAGGTTTGCAGGAAGCTATCTGGGCAGCTAATGATCGTGAATACGAGTTTGATCCTATACTATTTGCTGTTGGTGTTGGGGCAGGTGTTGGTCTTAAGACTCTTGCTGCTAACGATGAAGCTGAGAAAATGTTACGTGACTTAGTGAAAAATGAAGGTGGTTTTATTAATATAGCTACTGCTGAAGGTAAGCAAATGGTGGACGAAGTGGCGAAGAATGTAACCAATAAAAAAGCTATTGCACTTGCTGAGAGAGTAGCTAAAAAGAAAGTTGCCGCTGCTGATTCTATTAGAAAGAATCTAGATTCGCACAGGGCTTCACTTACTAAGAGTATTGATAAAATCAATAAAGAAATTAAATTAAATAAGAAATCAGATAAACTGAAGGTTCTTAAGGGTAAAAAGCAGAAACTTGTTAGACAACTAGAGAAGTTCGATAAGAAGTTACCAGTAGAAATGGAGATGTTAGTTAAGGGGACTCACCCTAAACTTAGTGCTGCTGTCAACCCAGAGTTCAGTATGAAAAACATTGCTAAAGAAGTTGGAGTAGACCCAGAACTTATTAACTCACCTGAAAAGATGAGGAAGTTCCTAGGACTAGATCAACCTAATGTTGACCCTGATTTTATTATTGAAGGTGAAAAAGGCTATGGTAACGTAGTTAGGAATCAATTAAGAGAAATGGCTGATAATAAAAGATTGAATATGAATGAAACTCTGCGGTACATGGCAGGTAGTGATACAGTTAAAAGTATTGATAAGATGCCTGTAATAGGTAAGATGCAGTTAGGAGATAAGCTCAATGCTTTAGCCTCTGCTGATGGACCTATGAGTAGATATCTTTTTAACAAAGGTAACTTGGTATCCTCAGAGAATGAACTAGTATCTTCTTTTTATAACTGGTTAGCTCCAGATGGAATGGGTAGACAAGGAGCGTCTAAGATTAGAGCTATTGAATCACAACAGAAGTATGCGAATATTTACGGGGGTGATTTAATGAATATCTATCACTCACACGGTAGTACAATTTATGATTCTATAAATGGAAAACTAGGCAGAGCTAAAGGTTTCTTTTCACCAGATGATTATGAAAATACAGTAGAACCAATACTCAAGGAAAGATTATTAACCAAAAGTGCAGAAGGTTTCAGAGCTAAGTATGGCAATGAAATAGCTAATGCTGCTGATGATTTCTACGATGATTTTAATAAACTCAATAAGAAAATTGTTGAGAGAGCTAAAGAACTTGGTGTTGAAGGTGTAGACTTTGATGCTACCGAAGGCTGGTTTCATAGATCATGGGATTTCAGAAAGGCTAGAGCCGTTGCTGATGATGATCTAAACGATACTATCTTTAGAGCCATGAAGAGTCACATGGAGAAACTAGGTGTTAAAAACATTGATGATGCTAAGGTAATGAAAAATGCTAAGAGATTTGCCTATGGTCTTAAGAATGCTGATACTTCTACTATTGAGGCCATGCAAGCAGACCATATAAAACTATTGGAAAAGTTATTATCTAAAGCTGAGGGTACAGAAGCTAAACTACTGAAGGATGAAGTTTCTAGACTCAAGATGCTAAAAGCCAAGCATGATGCTGGGGATTTAGCCAATAGAGTACAGATGGATGTTGGAGTTAAATTAAGAGATGGTAGGGAACTATCAGACTTATTCGAGGACAATGTTATTAATACTCAGAAAAGGTATACAGCTAGAATGTCAGCAAGGATAGCGGCAGCAGAGCATGGTATCAAAAACTTAGATATAATGGATGAGTGGGTTGCAGATGCAGTTCAGCAAGAGGTTAAAAGACTTGCAGCTAAAGGTGTCAAGAACCCTAAGGCTAAAGTTGATTTTATTGAAAAAGCTATGAAGGAAGATTTAATGTCTTTTAAACATGGCGGTATGGTAGGGTTACATGATTTACCTGATGATACTGCTAATGACTTTCTTCGGCTTGTAAAGAAATATAACTATGCTAGACTCATGCAATATACAGGTATATCATCTATTGCAGAACTTGGTGGAACTTTTGTTGAAGCGGGTGTGTCTACAACTCTTAAGGAGATGTCTAGATACATGAGAAACCATTTTGATGACCTATACGTTGATAATCCTGATAAATATGTTGGCAGACTATACGATGAGTTAAGAACTGTCGTAGGTGTTGGTATGGAAGATTTTTCTTTCTCCACTAAAGGGATGTCTAAAGCCAACAGAGTATTTGAAGGTGGCTTTTTAAATAAAGCTGAACAAGGTATAGATGTGCTGGGAAGAGTGGCACAGGCACCTTTTGGTGGCATAGAGAAGGTTGGCAGGAGAATTACTGTTAACTCTCTAGCTATTAAATGGGCTAATCATTTTAATGGTACTGAGTCTGGGGGAATACTAGGTGCTTTCTTTGGCAGCAACGGTGTTACTAATAGAGTACTTGAGAACTCAGGATTCGGTAAAATCAATTCAGCAGGTAAGTTCATACCTAATGATAATTATAAAAATATACAAAAACATATGAAGAAATTCGCAGACTTTGATGAGAGCGGTAGATTAGTAAAGCTTAACCTAGAGAAATGGGATACAAATGTAGCTCAAGCTTTTGGTGATGCTATACAGATGCAAGCTAATCATATCATGGTTTCACCAGATTCTACTACGATGGCATTGTGGCAGTCGAGTACAATAGGTCAAATCCTTAACCAGTTCCGTACATTTACTATTAATGCTACGACAAAGGTTATGGGGCAGACTGTTGCTAATGCTGCTATCTCGGCTAATCGTGGTGACATGAGTGAGGCAATCAAGGCAGGACAAAAGATTTTCTGGGGGACTTCACTGGGGATGCTAAGTGTCGCATTGAGACAGGGCATTCAACGTGCAGGCGGAGACAAAGAAGTAGACTTATTTGATGACGGGCTTATGAAAGCGGCTGCTATTGGGTTTAGTAGATCATCAGTGGCGGGTAACCTACCTACTATTGGAGACACTATATCTGGTAGTTTTGGCTTTGATCCTATCTTTGAAAAGACATCCTCTGTAGGACGTTCTAAGAACTTCTTTAACCTAGGCACTACACCAACTGGTCAAGCTATTGGCGGGGTGGTCACTGGTGGAGAAAAGATATTACAAGGTGACTTCAAGGGCGGCTCTATGCAGCTTATGAAAACCTCACCTCTCTACAGACAAATCGGTGTTCAACAAATCTTCAATTTTGTAGATGATGAAAAATAAACAAGGAGGCTATATATGGCTACTACACCAGTAAACATTACAGGTGCAACTACTATGGTAGGGTTCACAGTAACTCCTCCATTCGCAACAACAGACATATATACTTTCAGCTTTCCCTATCTTAGTCAAGATGATTTTGAAATTACTGTAAACTCTGAAACGATACTTGACCCTTCGGAGTATGAGTTTACCAGTGATTATCTTATACAGCTAACGTCAACAGGTGTTGCTAATCTAACAGCTTTATATGGCTCACTGCCTAGTGTGCCTATGGTTATTAGAAGAAGAACAACTCTTGACTCACGCTTAGTTGACTTTAGGGACGGAGCGACTCTTACTGAGGCTGATCTAGATTTATCCTCTAACCAACTGTTCTATCTTATTCAAGAAATATACGATACAGCAGAAATAGGTAACGTAGAGTTTAACCCTATAGATGGAAGTATTGATTTTAATGGTGTTATTATGGTTGATGTCGGTTATCCCAATGGGGAAACGGCTGCTGCAACTTTAGGTTCAGTATTCGACAACGTGGTAACTCCTGATTATACAGAAGGTGCTACATACAGGACAGGTAGATTGGTATTTAATGGCGGTGACTTACTGCGTGCTAATACAGACATTATTGATGCCCCTGCAAGTATTAACCTAGCTAATTTTGATACAGTACTAACTGCGGCTCAAGTAGCACAGATAGCTACTAATACTGAGGATATTGCTACTAATACTGAGGATATTGCTACTAATGCTGCGGCTATTAGTGCTAACACTACACTGGCTAACTCTAAGGTGGCTTCTGTAACTGGAACTGCTAACGCTATTACAGTTAGTGGAACTGCTACTGACCCTGTGATTGATATCACTGATAATCCTATTATTGGTGGTACTGATTCGATGGTGTTGCCTAAAGGCGGTACTGGTGATAGGGTTTCAACTACTGATGGTGCATTTAGATTTAACACTGATCTTAATAGGTTTGAAGGGTATAAGTCTGGTGCTTGGAGTGAAGTTGGTGGTGGTTCTGGTGGACTAGATACTTTTCATACAGAGACTTTTGAAGTTAATGATGAGACTACTTTTACTACTGGACAAAACGCTGCTCCTGATGCAGCAGGTACGGGTACTATTGGTGGTGTATTAGATATTGAAGAGTCAACTCCAATTAGTGATAGCAAATCTTTGAAGTTTACAATGCATACTACAGCAGCTTCAAGTGATAATGATTTCTTTATCATTGATACTGATTTAACTGTAGATGAGAAACAGACTAATAACGATATGGGAGTTAGTTTTTATTATTCTTATGATGGAGCTAGTGGGGATATTAAATTTATTGCATTAGATCAAGATGACAATGTTCTTACTGATTCGCTGGATACGCTTGATGCTTCGTCTGGTAAGGCTACTAGATTTTCTACTAGTTTTTATGTTCCTGATGGGACTACTGGACTTCGTTATGGTTTTCAGGTTGTAACTGGTAATAGTAGTAAGGTTCTTCTAGTAGATGATTTAGAATTATCAATGAATCCTTTTGTTTATAAGAATTTAACAACAATTGAAGAATACAGGATAAGTCAAACTACCAATGCTGCCACTAATATAGATAGTGAGTTCGAGTTCAATCTAGCAACTGCTTCGGTTGATGTAAATACGGCTATCGGTTTTGAAGTTGTAGACGACTCTGCGAATACTAGAACTAAAATAAATATTAGTAGGGCAGGGTTATATACTATATCTTTTGATAGTTATGTCCCAGCTAATAGACCTGTAGGTATAGCTGTTAATGGGACTATCCTAGCAATTGGAAGTGATGATGGCTCTGCCAATGTCCATTCTTATGTGAGTCTAACAAAGTGGTTAGTAAATGGAGACTATGTAACTTTTGGTAACACCAATGGAGCTTCCTCCTTTATAGGTACGTCCGTATCTACTACAGCGGTAGCTCACTTATCAGTAGTTGCTATGTATGAAACCGAACATGTAGTAACTCCTGCGAAGTCCAACTTAACAGATTGGGAATCATTCACACCTACAGGTTCTTGGACCACTAACACAACTTATTCAGGTAAAAAGAGACAAGTTGGTACAGACATGGAATATGACATCTATGTCGCCCTTAGTGGTGCACCTGATGCTACCCAATTAACAATTAACCTTCCTGATACAATAGATACATCAAAACTTGCTCTTTACGATGTTGTTAATTATGCAAACATCCCTTTTTCTGGTGGTGTAGTGCTAGATAGTGGTGTAGGAGCAACACATCAAGCTCAGGTGGCATTTGCATCAACCACATCAGTAAGACCAGTTTTTGGTACAAGTTCGGGTGCAATTGGTACAGGTGCTTCAACCGGAGCAGTAGGACATACAACACCAATAACTTTCGCTAATGGTGACTATGTTCATGTGACGTTTAAGGTTCCTATTGTAGGTCTTACCAACAATGTTTCCTTTTTAGGAGCAGTTCCTGTGCAGAAAACAGCTTACATAAACACCGATGCAACCAATGTTAAATCTCAAGTAACCGCTACTACCGCTTATAAAACACATACATTAAACAGTGTTGATGGAGATTCTTTTCTATCTATAGGTTCTAATATTCTTTCATTGTCAGCAGGTAAATATGAGTTAGCAGTACAGGCTGGAGGGTATAATGCACCTTTAAACATTGACTTTAAATTTGTAGATAGCGATACAGGTACATACACTCAAGAATTTCTAGCTATAGCTCACTCAGGGGCGGCTGCGATTTCAAGTGGTATTGCGTTCTTTACTGTTGAAATACCCAGCGCAGTTAATTTTGAGTTCCAAACTAAAGCTCAATCCGCAAGTGGGTTTGAGTATCTATGGCGTGTAAAAGTAACAAAACTTAAATAAGGAGACAATTATGACAATAGAAGAAATTAATGCACTAACTGTCTCCGATGTTGAGTCAGTATTAAAAGAAAGAATCCTTATAGATCAAGGGGAGACACCTCCCTTTGACTTTGAGGAATGGGTGTTTGACCCTGCTGATCTAGAGGCTGAACTAGCTGAGTATATTGCTGAAGAAGTTGCTAAGGAAGAAGCTCGTCTTGTTGAGGTAGCTAGAGTACAGGATTTAAAAGATAGAATTGATGCTTTACACGATGCTAACAGTGCTCATGCATGGCTAAGATGTGAGGTTCCAAATGCTGCGCTTTTTAGAAAACAACGTATTCTAGATAATCCAGATCATGCTGAAGCTGAAGCATTGATGGTAGAATTAGAGATTAAAGATGCGGAGCTTAAGGCGGCTCGTGATGCAGTTCAGTACCAAGAGGATAGAAGAAGAGAGTATCCCTCGATTGAGGAGTGTATCCATGCTATTCTTGATGGCACTTTGGAAGAAGTTCAAGCTAAACGTGCTGCTGTAAAATTAAAATATCCAAAACCGTAGAAATGGGGGCTTCGGCTCCCTTTCTTTTATTAACAATTAAGGAGGTCGTATGCAAGTAATGTCACCAGAGTGGTTACTAGAAGTAGCTAGAGGTAATGTGAAGGGTGCTAAGATCATACATAAATTCGGTGCTAACCGATCTGTTGGTACAACTTGGGCCACGGTGTGTACGTCAGGTACATATCAGGTTCCTACTACACCACAGACTTTAGAAATAGTATCAGATAGTGCTGATGATAGTGTGTCTGGTATAGGTGCTAGAAGTGTAGAAGTTTATGGAATAGATGCAAATTGGGACGAGATTGAAGAGGTTGTAGAGATGAATGGAACGACTCCTGTTACCCTAGCAAATCAGTTTAGAAGAGTTTATAGGATGCACGTTTATGAATCTGGTTCATATTCAAATTTATTCTCAGGTTCTCACGTAGGTAATATTACTGTACAAGGTGTTGGTGGTGGGTCACTATATGCAGATATAGTTGTTGAAAACGGTTTCCCACTTGGTGCATCAGAGATTGGTTGTTTTACTATACCACGTGGATACACAGGGTTCATTATTGGTTCTAGGATTGTAATGGAAGCAACTAAGATATGTGACGTTGGGGTATTCATTAGACAACATGCTGATATCCTAACACCTCCATATTCTCCGCTGTTCATTATTGATATAATCCATGATGTATCTAATTTACAAGTGAATAAGGAGTATAGAGGATTTAGTAGACCTTTGGTTGGTCCTTGTGATACTGGATTTCTAGCTAATACTGTTTCTGGTTCGGCAAAGGTATCGGTACAGTATGACATTTTAATTTTAGACAACAACACTAGAGACAAGATAGGATCATAGATGATAAGGGGGTGAAATGGATAATAACTTTGAAAAAATCATGGAAGGTCTTAAGAACATCGAAATCTCCCAAGCTGTATTATATGAAAAATTAAAACAGATGGACACGAGATTGGATCGTACTAATAAAAGACTAGATCATGCAAACAGTGAATTTGAAGAGATAAAGAAGAGAGTTGATAGACTAGATAAGATAGCAGGTGGTGTTATATTTGCTGTCGGAATGTTAGGTGCTCTTATTAAATTTAAAATAATCTAGGAGATTATATGATAGACTCAATACTATCAATCGTAAATAAATTTATCCCAGATAAAGATGCTGCTAAGAAATTAGCTGTTGAAATGGAGAAAGAGTATACTAAACAAATGACTATGCAATCAGATATCATTAAGGCTGAACAAGCTAATGGCTCTGGTAGGTGGAGAGTGCATCTAATGTATCTCTGCATGGTTATGGTTGCTACTCATTTTGTTTTGTATGAAATTATACCATATATTAGAACTGTGTTTGATTTACACTTTTGGACACCTGATGCACCTGTTGACGAGCATCTCTGGTCTTTTCTGAAGATTGGAGTTGGTGGTTACATAGGGTCACGAGGTGTTGAAAAGACAATGGCACACTTCAAAGGAAAATAATATGAGTGATATAAAGAAAGCTAATGAAGAGATGTTACATTCTCTGCATTATATGACTGCTATGAAAATAGCTCAGATGCTTAAAGAAGCTGAAGGGGAACCTGAGTTAATGCTTAAGGTTCTCAGAGAAGCCCGAGGGTTTCTCAAGGATAACAACGTGGCTGCTGATATTGACCATACACCAGTATTAAGAGAGATTGATACTGAGGTGAATATCGCAGAACTACCGTTTGATGTGGAGGAAGAGGATGCTGAGTGATAAAATGATTAAAGCTATGGAAACTGATTTCCGAAACTACTGTCATTATATTTGGAAACATCTTCAACTTCCTCCACTTACTCCTGTACAAAATGACATAGCTCACTATCTGCAACATGGTCCCAAAAGGTTACAAATCTCGGCTTTCCGAGGTGTAGGTAAGTCTTATCTTACTGCTGCTTTTGTAACTTGGGTACTATGGAAAGATAAAGAAAAGAAAATAATGGTGGTATCAGCCGGTAAAGATCGTGCTGATGCCTTTGCAATATTCGTAAGGAATATGATTAAGAGTGTTCCTTTAATTAAACACCTGGAACCTGATAAGACTAAAGGTGAAAGATCAACTCAGAACGTCTTTGATGTCTCTGGGTGTACGCCTAGTGGTTCACCTTCCGTTAAATCGGTAGGTATCACGGGTCAACTTACCGGTTCTCGTGCCGATATCATAATTGCCGATGACATCGAGGTCGTATCTAACTCTGCTACTAATGACCTACGTGAGAAGCTCTCACGGCTCGTTACAGAGTTCGATGCCGTTATCAAGCCCGAAGGTCGCATTCTCTATTTGGGAACGCCTCAGACGGAACTGAGCCTCTATAATACGCTGTATCAACGTGGGTATGACATGAGGATATGGACGGCACTTGTACCCACCGAAGAACAAGCGGCAAGCTATGGGGCTAAGTTAGCTCCGTTTATTAGAGAAATGATGACTACTAGACCAATCGGTGTCACAACGGACCCACTTAGATTTACCGATGAGGATTTAGCTGAACGGATGCTGTCTTATGGTAGGTCAGGTTTCTCGTTACAGTTCATGTTGGATACTTCTCTCGCTGATGGGGATAAGTTTCCTTTAAAAATCAATGACTTAATTGTTGCAGCTATACATTCTAAAGTGCCAGATGAAATCTACTGGTCCAACAATCCGCTACTTGAAGTTAAGGACGTTCCCAACGTGGCTATGGGCGGGCAAAAGTACTATGCCCCTGAGAAGCTCTTAAATGCCTCTCTCGCTGCTCCTGAGATGTCGGTAATGTCTATAGACCCCTCAGGGCGTGGAAAGGACGAGACAGCCTATTCTGTGGCTCTCATGAGGCATGGTAACATCTTTGTCCCTGAGGTCGGAGGAATGATGGGTGGATATACCGATGCAACTTTAGAAAAACTAGCTAACATAGCGAAAAAGCATAAAGTCAATAAAATAATAGTTGAATCTAACTTTGGTGATGGGATGTTCACTCAACTCCTCAAGCCTTTCCTCGGTAGGATATACCCCTGTGATATCGAAGAGGTTAGACAGAACCAACAGAAGGAACTGCGTATTATCAGTACGTTAGAACCTCTGATGAATCAGCACCGACTAATTGTAGACCCTAAAGTAATCAGAGATGATTACGATACAGCAATGAATAACTTCCCACCTGATAAAGCACCACAGTAT
>Ga0196901_1001121_pt1 | contig 13688 bp, 21 predicted proteins | sample CB_VirMetaG_FD_169099 | JGI IMG/M metagenome (GOLD analysis project Ga0196901, IMG submission 169099) | Freshwater to marine saline gradient viral communities from Chesapeake Bay - CB_1504_1 Viral MetaG (v3) (version 3) | ecosystem: Environmental > Aquatic > Marine > Coastal | place: USA... | reverse complement strand
GTTCATGTCATTCTCCAAGTATATTAGTCACTACTATTAATACCACGCACCAAGTCTAAGAACTCAGCTAACGTGTTTTGCTTCGCACGCAGTCTCCTATACAGCTCTGCCTCGAAGTTTGTTGCGTAGATATGCCACACAGAAGTTTTACCTTCAGTAGTAAGTCTACGAATTCTAGCATTGGCCTGCTCGTACTGCTCAAGTGAGTAGATAGGAGCGTACCAAATAATATGTTTCGCTGCGGTCAGCGTAAGCCCGTGCGCAGCAACCTTCGGGTGCGCCAACAGTATCTGCGGCTGGTCAGTGTGTTGGAAGTTGTGAAAGATTTCGTCGCGGTCTTTCTTGCTAACATCACCGTTAACAAGCTCAACGCTATATTTTTCTTCACGTAACCTCTTAAGCAACCACCGTTGCACGCCCTTCAGCGGAACGAAGATAATAACCTTGCCGCCTATCTCAGTAATCAATTCAGTAAGCGTATTATACCGCTCTGAGCTGTCTATGACAATTGAATCGTCCTCGCTGTAAACAACACCACAACAAATTTGTAGCAGCTTAGACAACATTACAGCAGTGTTAGCCGCAGTGACCGACCCCTCTTTAAATATGGTAACAGCTTTTTCTTGCATGTCCTTAAATGCTTTTATTTGTTGAGGGGTTAGCTCAGTCTTTCGTCCTACGAAGTTGGTACTTGGCAAATCTTTACACTCGTCTAGCGAGAACCGTATAGATGGCTGTAGCACTTTCTTGCAAGTCTCTAGCGCGTCGTCTCTGGGTACCCACTTAAACTGAGTTATCTTCTTCATCACCGTATCTTTAAACGCAGTAAAGCTCCTAGAGACATTCGGCGAGTCCACCAACCTAGCCAGCGTCCAAGCATCTGCTGGCGTTTGTGATATTGGTGTACCAGTCAACATCCACAGCCAAGGCCTGTTAGCGTTCATCCACTTGGCGAATATCTTGTACCGTTGTGAAGACGCGGACTTTAGCGCAGTAGCTTCGTCATAGATAACTACGTCTATGTCTGCCAGATGTTCCTGCATATTGCTAAAGCCATCATGGTTAATAATAACGTATTGAATTCCCGGCGTTGACAACAGGTCGATACGTTTTTTCTTTGATCCAGTACATATAACAAACTGCCTGTGTGGTAAGTGCGTCTTAAGTTCCGTACCCCACACTACTTTTACCGTAGACAATGGCGCTACGATAAGTACCTTTTTCGCCACACCCTCACATAGCAGGAAGTCTGCGGCCCACAGTGAACTAATAGACTTGCCAGTTCCCGGCGCGTTAAGGCACAAAGACTTTTTATGCGTAGTAAGAAACGCAGCCGTGTCTTTCTGGTGCTCCATCGGCGTGAACTTCGCAGGCCAATCATAGTACTCACGTATAGGCTCTGGTACGCTAAACCCCATATTACGTAGCACGATGGACTCGTCAACGCCGTAGGGTATAGCTATTAGCTCCTCGCCGTTGTGCTCCAACTGCTTAGCATGGGGTATAACCTCAGCAATAGCGCCGTTACAAGAACTGTTAATTATTATAGTTTTCTTATCCTTAAGAACTAGCACAGTGCCGCCCAGCCTCTGAAGTCGTACTCAAACTCATGTACATTGGAATCGCGTACAATCCAGCACATGGCACCGGATTGTATTATTCCTTGTATCTCGCGGAGTTGGTTGTTAGTTGGGTCATTAGTTCCGAACTTAGTCTCAATACCAAACAAGAAACCTTTATAACATCCTATAAAGTCTGGTATTCCTGATCTACCATACCCGTTGGCTGGTGGCATAAAGTACCACATATGTTCTTTGTCGTAGCAATTTAGTATTTTCTTTACTTCTTTTTTAACGTCCGCTTCATTATTCATCTTCTTCCTCTTAATCTAGCGTCAGGGCATATTTCTTTTGCGGGGCACCAAGGGCATAGCCCAGAGGGTTTTGTCTTAAATACCCCAAGGTCTACAACTTCCTTAACCATATCTAGTCTAGGCTGTAGCCCGTTCCACAAAGATTGTAGGTGCCTACGCTCGTATGTTGTGTTATCTAACTTGTCGTGCATTAACCAAATAAACGATGTCTTAACTGTGCTAACTTCTGGGAAGTGTTGAAATACCATCGCTGCAAACAATTGAAGCTGCGTTGGGTTGTCCTTAATTTTGCCAGTCTTGTAATCCAAACAATAAGCTGTACTGCCATCCACAATAAGCACGTCAGCAATACTACGAAAGTAAGCGTCACTACTAAACCAATCAACCGGCTCACGGTTTTTATTGATTGCCATTTGGTACTCATAGTATTTATCTCCGGCTCTGCTGTTTATCTTATCTACTAGGCCGCCCCATCGTTGTAAAGTTTGCTTAGCTTCTATTCCCAGCTCTCCAACTAGCTCATTTTTGCCATACAACTCCAACACTTCGTGCACGCGATTACCGTACGCACTTACCTCGTTGCCTTGGTCTTTTACGTTCTTGGTTACGTATAAGTAATCGAACTTTGCTTGGCATTGTTCAAATGTTGATAGCCTGCTGTACGACAGTGCTATGTCAGACATAGAATTTCCTTTATATAAGTGACTTAGATAACCAAAGCGCAGAGAGTTTTTCTGCTTTTTCTCTTATTAGCGGTAACGAACTTACTTTCTTTAACGGTGGGTATAGCATCACTGCATGATCATCGACTACTTTTTTATTCTTTAGTCTAGAGTGCATTGTCTTATCGTTAACACCTACGACCTCACTATACTCTCGCACTGTGTAGTATCTGCCAGTAATGAGTTCGTCATGCTGTCCAACAAACTTAAGTAATTTAGGCTGTCTCATACTATATTCTCCTATTTTGCATCGCCGTAAGACGGCCCGATTTCTGTCTCACAATCCACTGGGATAAATCCTCTACACCACTGCGGTGTCATACGCAGGCTCTCTTCCATATGTAGCCTAGCGGCTACGGCGTGCTCTATGCGCGGAACGCAAACAGCTTCGTCGTGTACGGATAAGCGTACGGGGTGTAAGTGATTTATTCTAGCGGTCTGCCACATAACAATCTTCATTGCTGCGTGCTGACATAAGTTTTCTACTACTTTCGGCCCGTATATTCTAACACGCTGCCGACCCATTTGGTAAGTCCATTCATCTGCGTCGTACTTAAGATCGTGATAAACAACCCCCGGTTCCCCCGGCCTACCAAAGCCTTGGTTCTGCGTAATAAACCACCCGTTGCGATCTACGGGTATGAGCGAACAACCGCTGGCTATGTCTGGCAGTACTACTTTCTGGCAGTAGTTCCAAAAGTCTACGACCTCGTAGTGTACTTCGCGATAAAGCGCCACGATGGCTTGCGCCCGCGACAAACTTATTGGCTCGATGCCTGCCACGTTACTAGCTGCCTGTCGTACCATCTCCTGAAAGCGCTCTGCACCGGCACCATACTGTAGGCCAAGCATAGCGGTCTTACCCAAGAACCTTTCTGGTTTGTCCGCTTTGGTTATCTCGCGTTCAAATAACTTAGACGCGAAGTCGCAGTACATATCTACGCCGCGACCTAGTTTCTCCACCACATCGTGCTGCCCCGCTAACGCCATAACCGTACGCAATTCAATATTAGATGAATCGCCCACAAGAACTACGTGACCTTCTGGTGCGCGCAGTGCTTTGCGTAGCCCAGCGGATACCCCACGGGCAGGTAAGTTCTGCCAGTTAACTTTGTTGCCTCCTGAGTAACGACCTGTAGTCTTCGCCCCCCAGAAATTTAAGTACACCGGCAGTGGGCCACGGCGAGCCATATCTAAAAACCTTAGCGCCCTAGTCTCTGCTATCGTAGTCTTGGCCCCTAGCCTAGCGGACACAAGTGCGGCCACGTCCAAGTTATCGTGCTCTTGTAAATCTACGAACGCCTTGTCTGTCTTAGCGAACGCAAAAGCTTCTTTGCCAGTCTTAGGGCTAACCTTGGTTGGAGGCACTACACCATGCAGCTTAAGCCGCTCAGCAAACTTGTTGTTAGACATCAGGTCGGCCTTGTCTAAGTTAGCCAGCGCCATCAAACCTTCCTTCCTAGCAACTTCCTCGTCGTACAGAATCTTTATCGCCGTTTCGTCGCCGACAAGCGTAGGCTCAGTGAACATGCGTATAGTCATGTCAATCAGTCGCGCCTCTAGCTCAGGCGTAAACTCGTCCAGCTGCTCACCTATCTGCTCGCAAAGCAGGGTATCTTGCCTACAATACTCTGCGTAGTCAGTAAGCTCTTGGGTGGTCATATCTTCTAGTCGCTTGCCCAACATGTTATGCACCGCAGTACCCTTGTCTTCCAACCCCATGTACTTAGCTACGTTAGCTAAGCTGTGGGATGGCAGGTATGGGTACACCATGCGCGCCTGCGCCAACGTATCTAGCCACCGCTTTGGATTTATACCGTACCGGTACGACAGGATGAAGCCGTCGAATAGCGTGTTGTGGCAACGTATGCCTACCTGAGACCAATCACAGTAACTTTGTAACTTGGCTTTAATAGTTTCTTCACTGCCTGCGAATACCTTGGACACGCCATTACTGCGAACGCACACCATGATAGTTTGATACCGTGAGTCCATGATGTACTCGTCAGTCTGCATCTTGCTGAGCGAGAACTCTTTGTCGTAATACGTCTCGAAATCTATAGTAACTATTTGCATATCACTTCGCACTCCGTCTCAACCCACACTTTAGCGCCGCATGATAGCGGGCGCTCTGGGCTGTACACAACAGTGGCTACACACACGCCGTCGTGCAGTATCTGTACATGGTTTACCTTACGGTTTTCTTTGTAGTCTTTAACAGTTAAAACTGGCAAGTCAGCGCCCTTCGCATTCGCACGAATATTGTGCTGATTTACATGTATTTTAGTTATCATGTAATCACCTATTGATTAAGTTATTAAGTAGTGTTCAAATAAGAGCCAGTATTCCTAGTCCCGTTCTCCTCTTTTGCCCTCTTCGGAGGGCTTTTTTATTTCCGCGCTGCTTTGCGTCGGTGCTGGCTTCTTGCCGAAAATCCTGTCCCAGTTATCTTCAAACGTAGGCCTATCTACTTTGATAGGCCTAGGTTTATCGCCTTTACCATTCATCTCGTTCTTCCTCTACTGTTTGTCTGCTGCCGAAGTCAATCTTAAGCATCTCTATAGCACCTAGCATCTGTACATACGGCACACTAGAAATCCACGTAGTAATTACTTGCCCATCATTATTAACAGCCACGGCAGCGAAACCTTGTGCGTCAAGCTCCACCATAAATTCTTTAAAGTTAGCTAACATAAGGTCAAAATCTTCACACAAAGCTAGCGGCGGAATTTTTGTCTTCTGAGTCTTAGGCACTGGCCTTAAAGTAATTACTTTATCAGTCATAGTTACTCTTCCTTATCTTCGAGGCAAATCCATGCGTCGTCCAGTGCGGAGCGCAGTGGCTTTGACATCAACTCTTCATCATAGTCGTGCTCCACTTGCGCAGCTAGCGCGTAAATAACGCGGCAAAGCTCTTCTTCAAGTGTTCGTTGCTTAGTCGTTTTCTTCATCTCTACCTCGCAAGTTATCAATTAATTTATCTGTCTCGTTAATTCTTTTCATTATGTCGTTGTTCTGTGAGACTAGCTCGTCGTATATCTCGCGGAAAGTATCCGCCTGTTGCTTCATCCGTATCTTAAGCGACTCGTTTTCTTCTGACAACTCCTTAATCATCGACATCGCTTTTTCTGCTGCTGGGCTGTGCTCGTTCCACATGTAAAATCCAGTTACTTTTGACATGTTATAGTAGCGCTTAACAGTCGTCGGGCCACAATTATATATGGCCCCCAGATTATCCCAACTTACGCCCTTACCTCTAAGTTCGTGCACCTCGGCCATCTGGTCAACAGTCAGCTTCGGTATAGTCACATAGTCATTTTTCATATCAGAACCTCGGCGTAAACAACACGTGCGCAACTACATCTCCACGATGTACTACTTCATAGAACTCGCCGTGTTTGTTCGCGCCTCTGGCTTTCATCTCCTGTAATATTACAGTCAGCGACCGTCCTATTGTAGAAACATATACTGTGTTTGAGTTATTCTCAACCGTAAGCCAATCCTTCTTAACGTCTAGGCTTACCCCGATCTCTTCAAACCCGCGCACTAGTTTACTTTCTAAGCGTATAAGCCTAGTTACAAAATTTTCTTCTGTCGGCTTGTAAAATTCATCTTTAGACTTGGACATTTGCTACTACTCCGAATGGCGCGCTGCGCACTCTATACTGTGTGTTGGCCCATATTACTGGGCATTCTGGTTCTACGCACTCGTCAAGGTTACCTTCCATATCAGTAAAGTAAACTAGTCCCTCTACTTTGTCTGCCATGTTAGCTAGGTAATCGAACACTGGCCTGAACCTAGTGCCCCCACCGCCTGTGCACTTAAGCTCCACGGTATCTTCGCGGTCAAACCGCTGGGTGTTTTTTACCTGTGTGTCGCAGTAAACAACCTCTATAAATTCCGGATTCATGTCCTCTTTAATCTGCTCTACTTCAGCTGCTATTTGTGATAACTCTTTCTGCGACATAGACCCAGACGAATCGATAGCTATTAGCAGTCCGCCTAGTGCATCGCTGTGCAAGCTAGGCATGTACAGGCCCTGCGAAATAAACCTTCTGGACGGCCTACGATATGTGTAGTCGTTCGCTGCTGCTGAAGTGAGTAACGCACGTAACTCGTCGCGCCAGTCTATTGAAGGCTTACCAGCTGACTTTAGAATACTCTCTATAAGTCCGCTCGTATGTCCGCAATCTTTAGCCATCTGCGCTGCTGCTGCAATGGTAGCCTCTAGGTCTGACTTGGTGGCTTCGTTTGGTGCGTCGGATATATCGCCTTTGCCGTCAAAACCTCCAGCGTCATACTTCGGCTTGCCTCCGCCCGCTGCTTTGTTCTCTTCTTCGTCTTTCTTAAGGCGCTTATATACAGTCTCTGAGTCCATACTCTCAGTGACCCATCCGACGTGTACACCACCGGCTGGCAGTGAGTACCCGCGACTTAGGATGTACGCGTTGATGATGGCGTCGTTGGCGTAGTTCCACAGGCTAGGGTCACGGTCGCCACGTCGCCACATGTGCATTAGCACGACGTGCAGCGCCTCATGCAGTACTAGCCCGAACAGCTCTGCGTTGTCTAACTTCTCGACAAAGTCAGGGCCGAACTTTACAACTGTGCCATCAGTAGCGGCAGTTGGTGTTTTTGGATCTACCACGCGGGGTATGCGAGTCATAACCGCAGCGATAAATGGCTCTCGCAAGCCAAGCTTGCTGTAAGCGTCTTCAATGCGTTTTTCTATTTTGTCCATAGTGTTCTCCAGTAATTAAGTTAATCCCATGGGATTAGGATAGCAGCGCGATGTGAGCAGATATGACTGTCTCGGCTTCTTCCTTAGTTTTATAGGGTACTCGCTCTGTGTCGAATCCTACAAGTTTCATTATGTAGCTACCATTTACATAATCGAGTGTAGCGACCATATCTCCTACGCCAAGCGTCTCTGGCGCGAATAGTTTGGGGGTAGGCTTCTCTTTTGCTTTTTTTACAAAGTAAAAAGCGCCGCGCCCCGCCGCAGGAAGTACAATAAAGTTTTTAGACATTGCTAAACGCTCCGGCATTGGCTATCGCCCACTTACTAAACGCTGGGCACTGGGCAATTTTGCGGTCGCGTTTGTGCGCTAACTTCATTACGAGTGTCTGAATGTCACCAGACATATTTTCTAGGAACTTCCACGCGTTATCGAAATTCTCGTTAGTGACGCGCACGGCTAGTCCCATGGCCACACAGTATTTAACATTTAACTCGTTAGGCATTGCTACCGGCCTACCTTTGAGTATGTCGTCAATACGCGGCATCGTTTCCCAGATGCGTAGGTGCGTCTCGAACATTAGCGCAGCTTCCTCACCAACATCACCTTTGATCATCTCGATGCGGTCTTGCACTGGTACGTCTAGCTCTAAGATGTCAGACACAGCGAACCACGACCTAGGCGATGGGAACGCTTGAATGTTATTGCCACCATCGAATTTGTGTAGCATGTCAGGCCGGTCGCGCAGGAATGATAGTATCTCTGGCGCGATATTCTTGGTGATCGCGTAGTTCAGAAAATCTTCCAGCGTAGTATCGACAGTGATGTCGCACATACGATTCTGCAACGGCGCAGCAAGGTTGAATGTAACACCTCGGTCTGACTTGCGATTGCCAGCGGCGATGATCATCCACGTATCAGGTATACCAAAATCCGCTGGTGTCAAAGTAAGCTGATACGCTGCGGCCTGCACTGCTGGGGGCGCAGATGTGATCTCATCCAGAAACAATATGCCACTGCCACTGCTGGGTAGGAAGTCAGGCTTAGCCCAGCCGGTGCGACCTTCTGTAACGTAGGGTATACCACGTAGGTCAGTTGGATCCATCTGGGCAAGGCGCAGGTCTACAACACCTCGCCAATCTTTGATGTGATCTGCTAACAGCTCTGAAGTTTGTTTGACCACATCAGACTTACCAATGCCCGACTTGCCACGCAAGAACACGGTGCGCTTGCGAGTGTTTTCGTTTAAGTAACGCTTAACTAAAATAGGTGTAACGTGTTGAATACGCATGGTGTATCTCCAATAAGTAAATTAAATAGATAAAGTAATTAAGTTAATCCCATGGGATTATTTATCTTCTCGTCTTTCGGCTAACTCTAATTGCATCCTCGCTACTTCAGACGCGGGGAATGGCGACAGCGTCATGTTACTACGGGCGCTGCTTATTTCAAAAGTTTTTGTGCGATAGCTCTCGCTAACGGATATACCACTGCTCAGTAACTCTGATAATTTCATCGCGGTATTGCTATCTATTACTAGGTCGTCGCATTTAAGTATAAAAAATCCCATGGCGTTAGTCTCTCAGTAAGTCATCAATTGCGCCAAGTAGCGCGTCAGTGTCGATCTTAATCTTGTCACGTGCATTCTGGCTCGACCGTAAAGTTTCAGCGGTCGGAGTTACCATGACTACGTTGTTAGCTAATTTAACAATACTCTCAGGCAGAATATCCTCAAAATCATACAGCAGATTTATCTCAGCGATAATATTCTCACACACGGTGTCACGGAATATGGGCGCTTTGATCTCAGTCTTGCCATTACGTGAGTTACGTACCACGCGCTCGTCTTTCTGAGTCACCTCGTTTAGTCGCTGCACAACTGAGCGCAGTCGCTCCAGTGGTTCGCGCATCAAATCTTCCATCTGCTGCTTAGTCTTGGCCTCGACCTGCTTGCGCAGCGCTTCTGCTTCTTCTTCCTGCATGTTCATGCGAAAGTCATCAGTGTCAGTGACTGGGCTATAGCCAATACTAAACCTAAATCTGCGCTTCAGATCGCTTAGGTCTGGATAGTCCGCAGAGTTGAACATGTCGCCCTGCGTATCTTTTGCTAAGTCCATTACGTTCACCCAGTTTTGTAGGAACGCTGTCACACATTGGTCGAATTGTAATTCTAGCTTGGCCATATGTTCAGCGAACGGCATAAACCGTACGGCAGGTAACAGGTACTCGCCGCGCCCCCAGCAATAGCACATGCGATTTAGGTACTCGCGGGCCGCTGCTTCTACTGCCCGAATAGGCTGGATAAGATGGTTCGGGTACAAATCCTTGCGATACCTCCCAGCGTTTTTGGCGTTGACTGATTTTTCGGCAGCCAAGGTAGCCTTGTTGTCAGTTTTCGTCATCTGTGGCTTGCCCACACTCAATGACACAATCATTGCGTTGTTTTTAATGCTCATAGTAAGTTCCTTAATCCCATGGGATTAGTCAGTTAGTAAATGTAGTTAGTAAGTAAAGTCTCTCGACTTGTGCATAGTATGGATTATATATAGTTGTCAGTCAAATTACTGGCGCTCGATAGTGGCCGCCAATTCGATATAAGCGGTAATCGCGTCATCAATTGACAAGTATTCATCCGCGCACGGCCTGCTATTAAAAAGAAGCAAATACGTTATTTCGTCACTGATACGCTGGCCGCTGTCGTCTATTTCATCGCACGCCATTAAATGCAAATCTTCAACGCCGTCAATATAATAGCTAGGCACTTCATCGTTGCCGTAAGAACAATCAGAAAAACCCTTCATTAATAGTTTTAGCGCGTCAATTTCGGGAATTAACTGTTTAATGTCCCAATGAATTTTTGCACTTTGTGGATGTAATGCCGCAAGTCTATAAGCTGTTTTCTCTCTCATTTTTTAGCCTCCCATTATTTCATCAATAATATTTTTAACTCTTTGACGGTACGACCGGATAAACGCGCCAATTCCGCCAGCGTGATATTAGTGGAATCAAACAAGTCTACAATTTGTTCATCAGTCATTTTTAGCCTCCAACGGCGATTAGAGTTGATTTAAAACGGTTTTTGAGTGTGCCGTGCACGGTTATAGCAATATTCTTTGTCGACCCATCGCAGAGCATACAATCAATGCATTGCAACCCCTTACTGTCTGCCAAGCATTCTAATTCACCATTTGCCAGCGCATCGCCGGCCAGCGCAACGCGAAAAGTTCTAGCGCCCAATTTTTGATATTTTGCGGCTTGGCGTGGTGTGTCGGCGGATACTTGGCATAATTCAAAGTAACGTCCATCGAATCCTTTATGTTCCGCTTGATGGGTATAGCCGGTGTGACCGATGCCAAGCGCGGCAATTGATTGCATGACATCAAACGGAACGGCGGCAGGGTCGCCATATGCGCCGAGTCTAATTTTCCGGTGCGCGAAATAGTGCGCATGATCGTCAAACGAAAAAACCGGATAAATTCCGCGTTTAAATCCTTTAAATACTCCGTTTGGTGCTTGGCCAATATTTACATAGCAAGCGCCCTTGTTATAGTGCCTATGGACGCAATTGCCGCAGATGCTAGAATCTTGGCCAATCTTGCTTGCCTCTACGGGGTTAATATCTGCCCGTAAAATCCACGTTTGAACCATCTGTCCGGTTTTTGAGTTACTTGTGGACATTGTGGCGACTACTACAATCGGCGCACCGTCTAACATGCTAGGCCCTTGGTACATAATGAAGCCGCGCTCTGGTAGTGCTGTCGCTGTCTTTGTATGACCTTTTAAATATTGCATAGTAAGTTCCTTAATCCCATGGGATTAGTCAGTAAGTAAAGGATGGCATCGGAGCCGTCAAATGGCTAAAAAATCCGAACCCCGAGCCACGATGTTATTGTCTCATTATGGGGGCCTTAAGTCAAACTAACAGCGGATATGATAGCCACACGCTGGAAACCGGTTTATAGATTTTAGGCGCTTTTTGTTGTGTCAAATTGCAGGCTAATGTAAATCATGTGGTAGTACAAACTAAACTATGTTTTGTAGATTATCTACGAAATTGGCATTTATTCCCGCCAGTCTACGACTAGGCTCGCTAATCCCATGGGATTAATGCAATCTACAAAACGTAAGTCATTGATTTATAAGCAATAGATTAAAATAGTTTAATCTACGAAAATGGTGGGTAGGCTGGAAGGCCCACAAACGCTGGTTATAGATAAATTCGTAGATTTTTAAAAAACGCTAAGTCATTGATTTATAACGTTTTAGATTTTTAGATGGAAAAAAACAACGAAGGAAAGTCTCACAGGCCAAGAACACCAAACTGGGCTTGGCAACTCTTAAGGGCGCGTCATTCCTAGGGTCGTCTATATATATATCTAATCTATAAACTAAATATATATATAGGCGACTTTTCGTGTGCCACTAGTGCCGTAAGTCGTTGATTTTAAAGTAGTTTTCACATGTCCTGAGTATATCTTTTCTATGATTTGTAGATTGGCGAAAATAATCTCGTCTACAAATCGCTAAGTCGTTGATTTTAAACGAGAAATCCAATCTACAAAATACATACGCGATATGTTATCTACGTGTTAATCCCATGGGATTATCCGCGAAGTTATCTCTGCGCGATATGTTATCTACGTGTTAATCCCATGGGATTATCCGCGAAATTATCTCTGCGCGATGATAGTAGGGCACGCGTTTTTGCGCATGGCGCGGCGCGAAGTTATCTAGGCAAATGATAGTAGTTAGGTGTTTTTGAGAAAAACGAAAAAACCCCGCCGAGGCGGGGCTAGTCGCATATTGCGGGGTTTTACTTTTTAGTCAACAAGTAACCATTCGCGGCCAGTGTCGCTTTGAGTTTCGCGATGAATGCGTCATTCTCTGCTTCGAAATTGCTTGCAATGATACGCATCATTTGGTCAACCGGTGTAGCTGATGGCGCTTTCGCTACCGGCATTTTTGGTTTGCGCTTTGCTGCGGTCGTTCTACCGATACCATTCTCGGCGCGTACTGCTTGCGCTGCTGCTTTCATCGCATGCTTGGGCATGTCAAGGGCCTTCTCTGCGGTAGTGTGTACTTCAACACCGCGAACCTCGATCGATACCGGTGCTTGCGCGCACGCCAGCAAGGTCAGGCCGTCCTTAAAGTTGGCGCGCACGTTATTGTCACCGCCGATTGCGTCCTTATAACAGAGCACTACTTTGTTGATGCGCTCTAATAACGGGAGGTTCGCATCTAATTGACGCGCTGCCGCTTTCGCTGCTTCCTTGCACGCTTGGAGCATAGAGCCGGATGCCTTGCATGCTGCCTTTAATGATACGGAAACCGCTTCGATTGGTTCCAGCGCTTTTGTAGGTATTGCAGTTTTTACTATAGCCATTTTATCACCTATAAAGTCAAAAAAACCGGCAGGCCGGATTGCCTGTCGATGTAGATATCTTACAGATACGTGGCGGACATGTCAAACACAAACAACGCTTAATCCCGTGGGATTACGATTTTTTTGCCCGCCGCCATGATAGTAGTTAAGGCGCGGTTGCATAGCATACAAGGCACGCCATGTCATCTTTGTGTATGATAGTAGTTAGGGGCTTGGGCGAAAAAAAGCCCACCGAAGTGGGCTGGGATTACAGTGAGAGGACTATGACAGCGAATGCATACATTAGCCCAGCGGCGAAGATTGCGCCCAGTGTCAGGCCGATCCATGCGAAACCCTTGGCGACGGACAGCTTTCGGGCTTCTCTGGCTTGTAACTCGATCAATGCTTTGTTCATGCGATTCTCCTTAGATTGGCCCCCTTTCGGGGGCCGGTGAACTACTTAGGGATTCTTATACTGCCATCCACTTTGCGTCGGCTACGTCGTACTCTCGTTGGGCCTCCTCTGCTCTTGCCATCGCCGCCTCGGCTTGCGCTTTGTGTACCTTGGCCTCGGCTGCGTACACGGAACTCTTGTAGTCCACAGCGAGCTTTTTGTCGCGGGCATACTGCGCGAAATTTACCTCAGCTCGCAGCAAATGTTCGTGAATTGATGCGGCCTTCAATTGGCGGAGCAGGTAGTTTTTGTGCTTATCTTCTTCATCATAGTCTCTCAGGCGGGCATAGTAGTGGTTCACAGCTATCGCCGCAGCATCGACCATTGCAACCAGCTCGCTTACATTTTTAAAGTCTATTCTTTTCATGATCTTATTCCCATAAGTTAGTTTGTGATACCAAGCGGGTTTCCCGTCTTGATGGGATCATTATACGCCACACAAAAAACATGTCAACCACGTATTATCTAGTCCTATGATAGTAGAATAGGGGCCGAAGGCCCCAGAACACGAGGGGGTACAGGCCCCCCACCCCCACC
>Ga0196901_1001120_pt1 | contig 13695 bp, 8 predicted proteins | sample CB_VirMetaG_FD_169099 | JGI IMG/M metagenome (GOLD analysis project Ga0196901, IMG submission 169099) | Freshwater to marine saline gradient viral communities from Chesapeake Bay - CB_1504_1 Viral MetaG (v3) (version 3) | ecosystem: Environmental > Aquatic > Marine > Coastal | place: USA... | reverse complement strand
ACGTTGCTACACTTAACCGTGTAATTTTACCAGTAATTCGTCGCGTAATGCCAACCGTTATCGCTAACGAAATCGTTGGTGTTCAGCCAATGACTGGTCCAGTAGGCCAAATCCACACTTTACGTGTTCGTTATGGCTCTACAATGACTGATAGCTCAGGTTTCGGTACTAGCACTACTGCTGGTGAAGAAGCTCTAAGCCCATTCAAAATTGCTGCTGCCTATTCTAATAATACATTAGCGTCTGGCTCAAGCAGTGATTATAAAGGTGCTGCTACCTCGACACTAGAAGGCGACGGCGGCCGCAACATCAGCGTTCAAATCTTAAAGCAGGTTGTAGAAGCGAAGACTCGTAAGCTACAAGCTCGCTGGACTTTTGAAGCTGCACAAGACGCACAAGCTATGCATGGTATTGATGTTGAAGCAGAAATTATGGCTGCTCTAGCACAAGAAATCACTGCTGAAATCGACCAAGAGATCCTATACTCTCTACGTTCATTAGCAAGCACTGAATTCACTTACAACCAAGCTACTGTATCTGGTACTGCTACATTCGTTGGTGACGAACACGCTGCTCTAGCTGTTCTAATCAACCGTACAGCTAACCTAATCGCTCAGCGTACACGTCGTGGTGCTGGTAACTGGGCAGTTGTTAGCCCAGCTGCACTAACTGTACTACAGTCTGCAACAACTTCTGCATTCGCTCGTAGCACAGAAGGTAGCTTTGAAGCTCCAACTAACACTAAGTTTGTTGGTACTTTAAACTCAGCAATGAAGGTATACGTAGACAGCTACGCTTCAGACACTCAAGCAGTCCTAGTTGGCTACAAGGGTTCTTCAGAAGCAGACGCAGCAGCGTTCTACTGCCCATATGTACCTCTAATGAGCTCTGGCGTTGTACTAGATCCTAGCACATTCGAACCAGTAGTTAGCTTCATGACTCGTTATGGTTATGTTGAACTATCTAACACTGCTTCGTCTCTAGGTAATGCTGGTGACTACGTTGGTGAAATCGCTGTTAGCAACCTATCGTTCAGCTAATAGTTGTTTTAAACAACACAGCAAAAAAAGCCCCGCAAGGGGCTTTTTTTTATAACTACATCATGTGGACACAGACAGTTAGAACTTTTAAAACAGATATTAATAAATCATGGGAAAAAGAATTATTTTTGAGTACTATGTATCCACCAAGCAAGACTGTTGAATGGATCGATACCGATATTCCATCGAATAAACAAGATAACCGACAAGTTTTTTACACCTTTAACGATTATGGGTTTCGGTCCGACGAGTTTCTTAATAATAGCGAAATTAATATATTAACTAATGGTTGTAGTATAACAGTAGGAGTTGGGGTTGATCAACAGCACGCCTGGCCGTTTGTTTTAAAAAAATTAATTGAACAGACTGGAACGACTGTAAGTATTTGGAACTTAGCACTCAGTGGAGCAAGTTCGGACTATGTGGTAAGATCTACATATAAAGTTATTGATATTTTAAATCCTAATTTTGTGTTTGTCCACTGGCCTCCAGCTACAAGACTTGAGGCGCCAGGCGACTACCCACATCAACTTGACCAAACCTTTGTAACATCAGAGAAGTTTCCTAAAACCTTTGTTAACGATCAATGGTTAGACCAATATCTTATGCAAAAAAACATTAACTTCTTAAAAGAGATTTGCAAAAATTCTTATTTTGCTGATAACCCGCTTGGGCCAATCCCTCAAGAGTTACAAACAATATTTTATGCAGATAGTATGGCTCGAGATGGACAACATCCTGGCGAACAATGGCATAAAGGTGTTGCTGAGTATTTTTTTAGTATATTCCTTGATAAATATAAATGTTCATAGAACTTATGCGGCACCCACCGCGTATTACCTAGAACGTAACTTTAAGGAGAAAACAAATGGGACGTCCACTTAAAATTCAAAAAAGCAATACAGTTGATACAGGATTTAACTGGCAAGATTTATATAACATCGGTGTTGTTGGTGGTAATACATCATTAACTGGTGCTCAAATTAAAACTCGTGTTAAAATTGGTTCTAACGCAGAAGCAGATGGATATATTATTCGTCAAAAAGGCGCTAAGAAATTCTTAGTAACTGATGCTACTAGTGTATCAGCAGGTTCGTTTGTTACAGATCAAGAATACATGATTCTTGCAGTTGGCAATACTGATTTCCAAGCAATTGGTGCTGATGCGTCATTTGCTGCTGGTACAGTATTTACAGCACAAGGTGCAGGTTCGGGAACCGGTACAGCAGTTCGTGTAGGTACTTGTACATTAAGCAATTTAGCTGATTCAAGTTTAACAGCAGATACAATGACTGTTACTGTTATTGAAACCGACTCAGGTGAAATTCGTTTGGCACGCATTAGCAATAAATGGGGTGTAGGATTTGATGGCGTACAACGTGCGTTATCATTTACTGACTTTGCTGACTCGGCTGTTGGTACACAAACCGAAACTATTAAGTCTGGTACCAAGGATCTATATGTTGAAATCGTTCAAGTTGATAACGACGAAACATGGGGTGCGTAATTAAAGATTAAATGGTTTTAACTAACCTCAACCCTCTTAACGATACATAAGTTAAGAGGGTTTTTTAATGACTGCGTTTGTACTTGGCAATGGCGTAAGCCGTAACGGAATTGATTTACATAATTTAAAGCATTATGGAAAGATCTACGGGTGTAACGCCTTGTATAGAGAGTTTAATCCAGATGTGCTTGTGTCAACTGACCCTGCTATTAGCAGAGAAATACAAGAATCCGGATGGCCTAAAGGACGCAGACACTACACAAGAAAACCATTTAGTGATTCAGGATCTCTTAAACTTCACCCAGATTATAAAGGAATGAGTAGCGGTCCAAATGCGTTAAACATTGCGTGTAGCGACGGACATGAAACAATCTATCTACTAGGTTTTGATTTAGGAAGTGTAAACCAACGTATATTCAATAACGTGTACGCTGATACACCTTGCTATAAATCATCTACTGCGTCAGCTACATTTGGTGGAAATTGGATGAATCAAATTACTAGAATCATGAACGAGAATAAGAAAATTAATTTTATTCGAGTAGTCGACGAAAATAGTGCAACCTTTCGTAATCTAGATCAGGTTAAAAATTATAAAGAAATACCTAAAACACAGTTTTTAATAATTCATAAATAGTACAATAAGAGGATTTCTAATATGAGTTATACAAGACGTGTCCAAGGCACTTATAATATTGAAACGATCAACGAGCATGGCGCAATCAATGGGTCAGTAACTATTGCAACAGATACTATGAGAATCAATGGTAATTTAGTTGTTACAGGTACAACAGCAGCAGTTGAATCAACGGATTTAGAAATCACAGATCAAACAATAATTTTAAACAAAGGCGAAGCAGGAGCTGGAGTCACTGGTTTATATTCAGGCGTTGAAATTGAGCGCGGCACTGAAGCAAATGTAGGGTTGCGTTATAACGAATCAGCAGGTGCTTGGCAAGGTACCAATGATGGCACGACTTGGGAATATCTGTTATCATCGTCAAACGGATCATCTGGTTTAACCGCAGTATTTGATGATAAAACCCCAGAACTAGGTGGAAATTTAGATGTGTTAACACACGGTATTGTTAGTTCAAGTAATAGAGATATTACAATAGCACCAAACGGTAGTGGTCAGATTGTTCTTAACACTGAATTTAAAGTAATTAATACTCCTAGTGCACCAGATGCTACACCGGGATACAATACAGTTTATGCAAAAACTCCTGGTTCAGGTGGGTCAGGTTTATATGTAAAAAATTCAACAGTAAACGATGAATTAGTTTCAAAAACTAAAGCAATGGTCTTTAGTATTATTTTTTAAGGATTAACAAATGAGTATAGCAACAGGAACAGTAGCAACAGGTACAGCAGCCGCAATATATACAAGTAGCGGCTCAACAGCAATTACCTGGGCAACTTTTACTAACTATAGCGGCGGTGCCAATACACTATCTGTATATGTAGTACCAGCAGCAGATGTTGCCGGTGGTGCGCAAAACGAACATTTAGTACTTGATTCCGACCCATTGAATGATACCGAATCATTCAACTTATACGCAGGCGGCGAAAAATTACTACTTGATAACGGCGATGCAATTTTTGCTATTTCGTCAGTATCAGGAACTGCTTATGTAGTTAGTTATACGAGCATTTAATAAGTGAAAGTTGGTCGCTATCATAAAAACGTCAGAGTTGGTCACCATAGAGCGGTTGTAATTCCGTCAGGTACTAGTGCCCAGCGTCCGCCGCACCCTATGTTTGGCAGTTTTAGATTTAATACCACTGCTGGATATTTAGAAGTTTTTGATGGTACCCAATGGGACCATGTAGCTGTAGCAGGGTTATCTAATGTTATTGTTGACAACTTCACCGGCGATGGTTCAACAGTAGTATTTGGTTCGATGACTAATGCAGTTGATAGCGAAACAGATGTTCTAGTATTTGTTGGCGGCGTGTACCAAATACCAACTACAAATTATACAGTTGATGGCAGTTATGATATTACGTTTGCTACTGCTGTTCCAAATAATGTTCCAATTAATATTATTCATAATCTAAATTCGACGACGGTGTAATATGGCTATTAACAGAATTACCGCAGCAATGTTAGGAACTACAAATGCCGAACAAGACAAGTATGTTCTAGCAACCGACGGTACTGGTAATCTATATTGGACAGCAGTTCAAACCAATGGTGCCGATATACCGTTGAACTGGCCAGACGACAGCACATTGTGGCCAACTGGTGCAATTCGAGATTGGTCTGAATTTACTACCGTTACTACTGCTATTGATGATTTAAATGAATTAGCGGCAAATATAATAAACAATACCGCTGTTGCTAATGTTGATTTCACTGCAAGTCCTACAGCCGGGGGAGCAGGTACAGCGGTAACATTATCAATTAATGCTGACGGTAATCCAGATCGCTACACGATTGATTGGGGCGATGGCACAATTACAGCCGGGACAGCAGACAATACCCCGACCCATACATATGCTACAAACGCAGGCAGCCCATATACAGTAAATGTTACTGCATATAATAGTAATGGTGACGGCAAAGGTAGCACAAATACCAAAGAGCGTAATAATTATATTGTAATTTACACAGCAGATCCTGTAGTAAGTTATGATTTCTATAGATCTTCTACAGGTGGTACAGCATTAAGTGGAAATAATTTATATGTTATTGAAGGCGAAAGCCTTTACATGGATAATAATACAACTAATATTGGCGCTGCTACTGTTGATTATACAATGGATTGGGGCGATAGCAGCTCAAACACCAACATTACTTCTGACTCAGTGGCAGGTGGCACCGCAGGCGCACGCTTACAACATACATGGGGCGCAGGAACTAGCTCAAGTACTGGAAAAGATACCACACGATTAACGCTAAACAATCACAGTACTGCTGATCCTAGCGTGATACCTACCAGTGACACAGTACGCTTAAAAGTATATGCAAGTAATCCGACTACTCCATATGGTTTAACAGAAACTTCAATTGGATTCTCAGGGTCAGTTGGGATCAACCCAAGATTAGCAGTAGGATTCACTGACAATACACCTGTTGCAATATATTCAGCAGGCGATGATGTTAATCGTACAGTAGCAACCACTGGTGATATTGAATCTACAGTGACAACATCGTATACATACAATCCAGAATCTGGAACATTAAGTGCTAAAGTTAATGGAAATACAGATGGATCGGTTATACTATCAGCATTATTAACACCAGGTACAAATACAAGTCTTGTTATCACAGAAGTTGCTGATTATAACCTGTTAGATAGCTATGGAAATAGTGTATCATTTGATAATAGCATTTATTATCCTGGTGCATTTTCTGGATTCAAAGCAAAAGTATCAAAAACCGCAAGCAGCGTTTCGGTTGGTGTAAACAGTTTTCAAATAACACATTCGGCAGGTGAGTCAACAGATCCTGTTGGATTTGTTAAAGATGACTTAACAACAGTACCTACTGTAGATATTAGTAGTGCTACATTAACAGAAAATGTTAGCGGAACTTATCGATATATTTCAGGAATTCCGTATTATAATAGCGGAAGTCCTAGTTTAACGTTGTCGGGTGTTTTAATTTCGGATTTAGTTGGGCAATGCTATACTAATCAAGCAAGTATTGTTGAAGTGAATGACGGTACTAATCAAGAAGGCACATCAGCAGACGCTGTAGATGAATCTTTTTACAGTTATGCAGACATTGACGGTGCAACAACTATGCTATCAGGTGGCATTCCAAAAGTTAATATAGGAACCGCAACACCATACGCAATTAGTGATCTAACGATACCAATTACATCAAATATAGTAAGAACGATAAGTCGTGTTAAGGTACTAGCAAAAAATGTTAACGGAACAACTGATTATACTGACGATTTAGATGTTAAGGTACAAGTTCATAAATCGTCGCAATCGGGCATTAACGAAATCTCCATTCCTGTGTCAGCTGATTTAGGTAATGGAGTATATGCAGATAACGGTGTACGTGTATTTGATTTTAACGCTGCTAGTACTAACACACCGGCGTTTAGTAACGCTATAAATTATTACACAAATAACGTGTATACTGAACTAAGCGATCCAGGTGTTGCTGGAACTAAAGAAGCAACCGTTAGAATTGGAGTACTAAAGCATGATACTACGGACTATAGTACAAATTATTTGCCAGTAGGTCCAGATAGAAGTGCAGATACAGGAACACAATATTTTACATTTGCTTTCCGCAGACAAGCAGTAGCGAACTTTTCAGTAAGAATCGTATCAGCAACTGGTATCTCTGGATGCTGGATTGCCGCACCTAATACTGCAATCGATAACACGTCAACATTAAACGGATGGTTAGATTGTAGTACACAATATGCTGGATCAGGTATTCCTGGTGCTGATACTAATAGTGGAGGTAATGGCAGCAATGGCTGTGCGTTAACAGGAGCAGATAGAATTACTGCTGGTAGTAGTTTAAATACCTACTACACAATGACATTAGGAACAGAAAATATGAGCAACTCTACAGGTAACGTAGTTCTTGTTCGTATTGCGTTGAGTAGCGGTGAAAGCATTACCGCTTTAGAAGTAGCAGAGGGTAATAATTAATGGCAATTTCGGACAACCAAAAAGTTGACTACTTGTGGAAAAAGTTAGGTTACTCTGCTACAAAAACAGATACCAATGCTAACAAACTTGGCCCAAATGAAGCTATCCCGTCTCCATTATTATTACGTGGCGATAATGTATGGGCAAATTCTGCTGATATTCCGACAGTTATGCCAGCAAGTTCAGCAGGTGTTGTTACAGTATATCCAACAAGTGCACCACAAGAATGCACAATGGATAATACAGCAACAACAAACAGAACATGGAAAACCGGTTTAATAGATTGGATCCCGCCGGAATTTGGATCTACTTATCAAGTAAAAGTTTATATTCACACTAGCAGTGACGCAGCGAACGCAGCCGCTAGTGGAACACAAGTGTTTGCAACAGGTTCGGGTAATAATGATGAGTGGTTCTTTGACTATCAATCGGGCGTTTTACATTTTATCGGCAGTAGCCTTCCTAACGGCGTTAGTTTTACAGGCAAGTCAGTATACGTGTCAGGATCTCGTTACACTGGCGACAAAGGTGTAAGTTTAACTGGTGACTTTGTCTTTACAAATAATGCAATATCACTGGATCCCGACAACGTTATTATATTAGATACAACCACTGGCTTGGTTGTACCGACTGGTTCTAGTTTACAACGTCCTGCTTCTGCACCAGTCGGTACAATAAGATTTAATACCAATAACGGAAGTCACGAGTATTGGGACGGAACAGATTGGGTTATATTAAATGATCCGTTAGCTGGGTTTGCAGTTCAAGAAATTACAGGTGATGGATCAACAACTAATTTTACTCTTGACGCCGAAGTAGATAGTGCAGCAACTATTGTAGTAACCATCGGTGGTGTGGTTCAGACTCCAGGACAAGGTTATACTTTAAGTGGTACAACAACTATTGTCTTTGCAGAAGCTCCAATGGCAACAGACGAAGTTGCTATACGATTCTTTGGTAGTACTAGAAATGTTTATATATCGGCATTATTAAGCCCCGGCTGGAATACAGAAGTATCAGCAACTGATGTTAGTTTTCTAATTGATATCAACAGTAGTAATATTTTAACTCTAACAGAAACAGATACAACATTAACCGGAGATTTCCTCCCAACATTTACTGAAGTATATAGTCTCGGTAGCAGTTCGCAAAAGTGGAAAGATTTACATCTATCAGGAAACTCAATCTATCTAGGTGATTTAATATTAAAAGATAACGGCGACGGCACCTTTGGAATTTATAATAATAGTGATGGTTCGGAAGCATCGATTACTATTACATCTGAGGATGCAGAAAAATGGACTACAGCTAGAACAATTACTGTTGATGGTGCTGTTACTGGAAGTGTTACACTTGATGGCAGCAGCAATGTTACATTAACAACAACATTAAATTTAACAGGAGCACCGACTGCTCCTACAGCAATCGCAGGAACAAACACAACACAAATTGCTACAACTGCATTTGTTACAACCGCGGTTGATACAGCAATTACAAATCTGTTAGATGATGCCCCGGGTGTGCTAGACACATTAAATGAATTGGCAGCAGCGATTGGTAATGATGCTAATTTTATTACAACAATTAATGATAATATTGATTCTAAATTAAACATATCTGGTGGAACGCTATCGGGTAACATTGATATGGGATCTAATAGATTAACAGGATTACCAACACCGGTTTCGTCGGATGAACCTGCTACTAAATCATATGTAGACAGCGTAATTTCCGAATCAATTTCAGATGACGATATTGTTCTTGGCACAAATACAGTTGGCGACTTTGTTTCGGCAATTATAGCCGGAGAAGGTATTGATGTTAGCGGAACATCTGGTGTATCAGCGGAAGTTATTATTTCTGCTGAAAACGCATCGGCAACAAATAAAGGCATTGCTAGTTTTAACGTATCGGATTTTACTGTAACCGACGGTAATGTAACATTAGTCGAAGATCGTTTATACGACTTAGTTGGAGAAGTATTCACAGGAAACTCGGTCGAAGGCATTATTACTACATTCAACGATGCAACTGAAAAAGTTGATATATCGGTCACTGATTTTGATATTACATTAACAGGTGACGTAACTGGATCTGCATCAGTGACAAACTTTGGTTCGAACATTGTAATTAATACAATATCGAATGCAATTATTGGTATTACAGTACAAGATGATTATGTTGATTTAGGTGATTCTGGAACAGTTGATACATTAAGTTTTAATGGTGATAATATCACATTAGTTCGATCTGGTAATACTGTTACTGTTGAAGTTGATCCAGGATTAACAGAATCAGACGTTAGAGACACGATCGGTGATACGGTTAAAGGAACTATCCGCGATCCAGAATCTGAAACTGAGACAGAATCGGGTATTACTGTAAATTATGATAACGAAAATAATACAGTTGAACTAGGCGTTAGAGAGTTTGACATTACGTTAGTTGGTGACATTACAGGTTCGGGCACTGTGTCAAGACTGCAAGACGTAACAATTACTACAGTTGCTGACTTTATTGCTGGTATTACTGTACAAGATGATAATGTTGATCTTGGGTCTGTTGGAACAGTTAATACTTTAAGTTTTGACGGCAGCAATATTATTGCAACCCGCACAGACAATAAAGTTAACATTAGTGTACCAACTGGGTTAACCGAAGATGACGTTCGCGACACAATTGGCGCAACTGTTAAAGGAACAGTTAGAGACCCAGAAACAGAACTTGAAACTGAAACTGGTATTACTGTAAACTATGACTCGGAAAATAATACAGTTGAATTAGGTGTTAGTGAATTTGATATTAATTTATCCGGAGCAGTAACCGGTAGTGCAACAGTATCCAGACTACAAGATGTAACTATTATTACAGATACAGATGCAATTGAAGGATTAACTGTTACTAAGAATAGTACAGCAGTTGGATCAATAGAACAAATTAAATCTTTAAACTTTGTTGGTGCTAACTTAGAAGTAGGAGTTAGTAACACAGATTCATCTGTACTTGATATTTCAGTTGCTAGTATTGTTGATGAAAATTCGATTGTAGATATCATTAAACCTAAACTTGCAGGTGATCATGACGGACTTACTGTGAGTTACGATAATTATGATAGAACATTTGATTTAGCAATTAATCCAATTACCGTTACACTTGCTGGAGCAGTTAATGGCTCGGGTACGATTACATTTGATGGTTCAGGAACAGACAGTACATTAAACATTAACACATCGCTTGGTGGAGGAACTGCTGAAATTGCAGTTTCTGATGAGTACGAAACGCAAGGAACTGTATCGTCGATTAACTTTGTCGGCGGTGGCATTACTACAGCAGTGAGTTTAGACGGAACAACTGCAACAGTTTATGTTCCAAACTCGCCTGCCAATGAGCCATTCCTAACTGTTGAAGCAGGAAGTGAAAATATTCCTAATGCCAGACGTTTGGTAGCTGGTACTGGTATTAGTATCACTGACAGTGGAGCAGGAAATGCATTAACAATTAGTGCGTCTAGTGACGCGATTCTAGCAAGAAGCCAGGTTGCACAAGACAATACGCTAGTCGGACAACAAATTGAACTGAATTTTAAAGGAAGTCGTTTTGTACAACCGGTTATTGAAGATGACGGTGACAATGATAGAATAAATATAACTATCTACGATATTAAGGAATATTGGTTTAGAGCTGATTTTGATTGCGGTAACCTAACTGACGACGAAGGCGCTATATTAAATATGGGCAATGATCTAAAGAAAGGTATATTTGAAACTAAACCAGATCTAGGTTCAATAGCATAACAGGATTAATATGGCAAGTCAATTACAATTTAGAAGAGGCACAGATTTAGAGCACGATTCGTTTACTGGCGCAGAAGCAGAGATTACAGTAAACACGACCAACAAAAGTGCTCACGTACATGATGGCGTAACAGCTGGTGGTATTGAACTGGCTCGTGCTGATTTAAATAACGTCGACGATGCTACATTCTTAGCAAAAGCGGTAGCAGCAGGGGTCGAAGCCGGCGGCAGCGGGGCAATAACAGCAACCGTTACTGGAATCACAAATGCAAATCCTGCTGTAGTAACCACTTCAACTGCTCATGATTTTGCGGAAAACGCACAAGTAACATTTGTAGATGTTACTGGTATGACTGAAGTAAATGGTGTTTCATTTTATATTGATGTACTAACTGCAACAACATTTGCGTTATACACTGATGTAACTTTGTCAACAACTTATAATGCAATTGCAAATAATTCATACTCTAGTGGTGGTACAGCTACCGCTAGTGCGCCAATTGGTGCTCCATCAACAGCAGCATATGTTACAGTAGGTAACAATGCCACATTGCCAAACGAGCGTGCATTAAATGCCGGCAACGGCATTACTATTACCGATGGCGGCGCAGGCGGCGGCATAAGTGTTGCTGCTAAACTTTCAGCAACAGCTCCAAGTAATTTAGGCTCAGCAGCCGCAGGTGTTTCAACTAACATTGCTCGTGCTGATCACGTACATGCCATGCCAACTGCCGGTGATGTAGGTGCAGTACCAACTGCCAGGACCGTCTCAGCAGGATCAGGGTTAAGTGGCGGCGGCGCATTAAGTTCAAACATTACACTAGCGTTAGATGCAGATATCGGCGACTTAGGTAATGTTACTATAACTTCAGCAGCCAACGGCGACATTTTAATTTATAACTCAGCGACATCTGCCTGGGAAAATAGTACAGCACTTGCTCGCTTAACAGTTGAAAATGCTGGTTCTGTAGTAGGTACAGAGTTAGCAATTACAAAGTTAAATTTTACAGGTACTGCAATTTCAGACGGTTCTGTTGTAGTATCTGCTGAAGCAGGCAATAATTCTCAAGTAAACGTTAGCATTCCTCGCATTTATACAGAAGAACAAATTCAGGATATTGTTGGAGCAATGGTATCAGGCAATACCGAAAGTGGTGTTACTGTAACATATGATGATGCAAATGGCAAACTAAATTTTGGAAATGATTCCTTTGACTTATCTTTAACAGGCGATGTTCAAGGTACCGTATCAATTGACCATACCGGCAATGTGTCAATGACTACTACTATTTCTGCAGATTCTGTTGCACTTGGAACAGACACAACAGGTAATTATGTGTCAACATTAACAGCAGGAACTGGGCTAAGTCTAACAAATGCCGCAGCCGGCGCAGAAGGCGCACAATATACAGTATCCTTAAATTTAGATGGTAATACTAGCTTATCTGAATTTGTTGCTGACACAGTCGGCGGTATGGTTACATCTAACACCGAATCAGGTATTAGCGTAACTTACCAAGACACCGATAATACACTAGACTTTGATGTTGCTGATTTTACTATTACATTAACTGGTGATGTTACTGGTACCGGAACTGTTACTAATTTAGGCAACGTATCATTTGCAACACAAGTGGCCAATGACTCAATTGCACTAGGCACAAAGACTACTGGTAGCTATGTAGCTACGCTAACAGCTGGTAGTGGCATCGCAATAACAAACGGTGCTGCTGGCCTTGAAGGATCTGCTTATACGATTGCACTTGATTTAGGTGGTTCCAGTGGCCTTGATGAATACATTGCTGATACCATTGGTACAATGGTTACTTCTAATACCGAATCAGGAATTAGTGTAACTTATCAAGATGCCGATAATACACTGGATTTTGATGTTGCTGATTTTACTATTACCTTGGGTGGTGATTTATCTGGCGATGTTACCATCACTAACTTAGCCAGTGCTACACTTACCGCTCAAATTGCAGCTGACGCGGTAGAGCTAGGTACTAATACTACTGGTAACTATGTTAAATCTATTTCAAACGGATCGTATATTACTGGTGCAAGTGCGTCTGAAGGTGCAGAAATTACACTAGCAGTTGATGCTACTTCTGCTAACACAGCAAGTAAGGTTGTTGCACGTGATGCGTCAGGAAACTTTAGTGCTGGAACTATTACTGCAAACTTAACAGGTACAGCAACATTAGTTAACTGTACAGCAAATAATACAACTAACGAATCTGTTTACATTGCGTTTGTTGACGGAGCAACCGGCTCGCAAGGTATTGAAACAGATACAAATTTAGTATATAATCCAAGTACTAATACATTGACTGTTGACAATTTTGCAGGTACAGCAACCTTAGTTAATTGTACAGCAAATAATACAGCTAATGAAACAACTTATATTACTTTTGTTGACGGAGCAACCGGCTCGCAAGGATTAGAAACTGATACTGGATTGACGTACAATCCAAGTACAGGGTCGTTGGCTGCTACTGAATTTAGTGGTACAGCAACATCAGCGGAATACGCTGACTTAGCAGAGAGATATTTAGCTGACGATGATTATCAAGCAGGCACAGTTATTGCAGTTGGAGGTGAAGCAGAAGTTACAGCAGCACACGCAGGTATCGCACATTCAGTACTAGGTGTCGTTTCAGAGAATCCTGCTTACTTAATGAATAGCACCTTAGAAAATGGCCTAGCTATTGCGCTTAAAGGACGT
>Ga0196901_1001117_pt1 | contig 13719 bp, 32 predicted proteins | sample CB_VirMetaG_FD_169099 | JGI IMG/M metagenome (GOLD analysis project Ga0196901, IMG submission 169099) | Freshwater to marine saline gradient viral communities from Chesapeake Bay - CB_1504_1 Viral MetaG (v3) (version 3) | ecosystem: Environmental > Aquatic > Marine > Coastal | place: USA... | reverse complement strand
AGGTCTCCAAGCACTAATCATCTGCAACCCCTTTCTATACCAAGGCTGTCCCTGAGCAATCTCTCTAGGCGTACCCATAGGGTAATACCTAACCGAATCAAACACCCTAAACTCTTGGTCTCTCAAATGTGTAGCTATACATATATGCCAATCATTTGCTTTCGCAGACTTTCTTATATCTCCTAAAGCCCTTTCCAACCACAAATCCCTACTCTCCCCTGCTAGATTGGCTGCAAGCTCATTCCAAGGGTCTATAAGGGCTGTATCTATCTTTATCTTATACTTACTCTCAATAACGATAATAGTGTCTATAAAGTCCTTATATGTGAACTCAGCGTCTGAAGGGTCTATAACAATAAAATGTCTATCTACAAACAGCTTTGCCTTTGCATACGCCTCCTCAGTCATCTTATTGTTGTAGTCTCCATAAAAGTCTGCCATAGCCACCTTAGATATAAGTTCAGCATACACTTCCTCAGCACCTCCCGTCTCAGGAGTGAGCAATGCGTGTTTCCATCCATAAAACTCAGATAGATTCACCAATATATCCAGCCACAATTCCGTCTTACCACTAAAAGGGGCTGCATACAGATAGGTGGTTGTACCCTTCGCTATGCTAATGTTTTCCCGAAGGCATGAATACCCAACATCAGCACCTCGCTTCACTCCATTTTTAAAGAGGGTGTCTAAATCACTCTCAACATCCTTCAAGGTGAAGAACACCTTTCCCAGAACAGCCTTCGCTTGATGCTCTATTCTCTTTAACTCTCTCTTAACATCTATATCAATAGGGCTAGATATGCCATAATCCAATCCAGCGTCAATCGCTTTTATCCTATCGCTTAATTCATCGGGGCTATTTATCCTTGCTGCATCAATAAGCATCTCCCTTGCATCGCTCCGAGATATGTAATTACTTCCTACATATCCACCCATTAGCTTTGCAGCCTTTAATGTTATCTCATGCCTCTGCCCATTAGGAGCGTTCTTAATCATCTGAATGGGAACAGCCACAAATCGTATGCTTGGGCTTATCTCTCTTCCAATATCAGATAGCGATGGAGAATCTTTTTCATTAGCTTTCTTCCATTCTTCCTCAGACATCAACCCCGTGTATTCATCAGGACTTTCGTTTATGTATATGTCCTTGTCATAACATAAATAAAAGAACCTACTCTCATTTATGCACTTATTGTCCAACCCTCCTATATCCATAAGCAATGACCTGTAATGGTCTCTATGCCTATCTGTAAAGGCTATCTTAGCTATTGCGTGTATGCCGTCTTGAGATTGACTCTTCCAAAATGCTTTTATGTACGACCTTGACTTTAAATCTTCCATGACATCCTCCATAGAGTCCCCCACCTTATCAAAGTCTAGGGGTACATATCCACTATGTTCAATAAGAGATGAATCGCTGCGATAGCTAAACTTACCTGCGAAGCATATGCAGTTTAAGGAGTCCTTTGGCATAGCCCCTGAAGTAACATCCTCCGTCTGCTGCTTCAATGTATCTGAGTTGCCAATAGAGTTTAATACATAGTCGAGGGCAAGGTATTGTGGCTTGTCTGCTGTTGGGACGTATCTACCATCTCTTTCATCAAATATAGTTTTAAAATAGCTTACTATTGGCATTGGTATATATTAGTTAATTGAGCCTCCAAAGATAGTATTAGTTTGCTCTTCACCCAACCCTCAAGGTTATCTTGTTGGGAAATTATTTTACAGCAATGGGTGATAGCTTCAGATGCTTGCCGCCTCACCCTATTCATTTGAAGGTCTCTTTCGTTAATGTACATCTCAACATTCTCACTACAAATTCCTGAGTATGATTTCTTTATCTCAGCTACAAAGTCATCCTCACACATAGCTAGAATAGTGTCGTACATAGCTCTTTCAGTGAATGCAGACTCTTTCACTTTCTTAATGGCTCTATACGAATAGGAGTGATTCCTATGCCCCCATATATACTGAGATATGCTTTGGTATGATGGGTTGAGGTATTTCTGAATGAGAAAGCAAGCTATGTATTTGAATGTATTGTATTCCATCCTGCTTGAATTGTCTTGCTTCAATCTCTCTGGATATATTGGCTTGCCGTAAAAAGAAGATACAGCTTTTGCTACTATTGCTATTGGCTTGTCCAAAGGTGTAGTGTTTTGTTTGTTGAAAAATACGCACATTAAAACGTGCGCTAACAGCCGCTAACAATCACGCTAATGCGCTATTGTTAGCTTGGTGTTGGCAGCAATTATAAGACAGATATTCGTTCCAATGAAACTCTGACTGACTTCCAATACTTGAGACAATCATAGTCTGCATTTACATCTTCTGAATTAATTGTGTCAACCATAATTAAAGCTGCACTTTTAGCACATTCATTGTCTTTGCAAACTCTTTGAAACCTATGAAATAATTCATACGCTTTTCTATCGGGCGACATTACCCATTCTTTGTGTTTTTTAATAACAATACTCATAAAAATAACTGCTGCCAACATTGTATAACCGCAAGTGGGGCAGCGTTACAGCTTGCAGGTCATTGCTCTTTAGTTGCTTTACGTCAGGTCGAAAGCTCAGAGCGTTTAATCCCCACCTGACGGTTATACTTACCGTTAGCTACAAAATTGGCTTACTGTCGTTATTCAAGAAACATCCTTCTGGCGGTTGTCCTTCGCACGGTTCTGTTTTATTATACAGTTTGCCATAGTCTTCGTATGACCTACCGCATAATGTGCAAAATTTATGTTCCGCATCACCATGATACAAAAAACATTCACAGAATGGCGGAACTCCGTATTTTGGTTTATTCATTTTTTTTTGTTTTTATCAGTCATTGTTTTTAATTTGATACTGAGTAGTTCCAAAGCCGCCACTACTCATAGCGGATGCCGTTGTGCGTAATGCTAAACAACGTCTGCTCCAAGTAACATTATTTTTTCAACACCAGTTATTTCTTTATTCTTTTCAAGTGGTCGGTAATTCCGCCAAGTTCGGCTTCGCTATGCCCTACGTTTCATAGCAGTAGCCGTTAAAACTACCTCCTATTTGCTATCTCCCTCCACTCACCAGATACACCACTAAACCAACTGTCAAAATCACCACTATATCCCTTTTCACAACTTATGGCAAAATTAACCGCAATATGTCTAAGTTCGTTTAGATTAAACTTACGTTTGTCAACACTAGATATACCATCTTTGGTTTCTTGTGTCTCACTTGCATTTTCTACTTTTAATCCCAATCCGTGCATATCTGTTACCGTTACAAGCAGTTGAAAAATACACCAAACCACAACCACTCAATAGCAAATCCATTTTTGCAGACACCATCATCTTCTTCGATGCTACCGTAAATAATCGTAAGTCTTGGAATCACTTCAAACTGTGTTTTAAATGTGTTGTAAAATTCCATATTAGTGTTTTTAAAGTGCCTTGCACCATTCATTTTATTCCCGTCAGTTAAACCGCATCAAACTCATAAGGAATATCCACCCCTTCAGTCTGCAATGTTAATAAAATTTTACTCAAAAACCAAACGTGCCTAGCTCTTGATACGCCCAACTTTTCAACAAACAGCCTGTAAGATGCCATAAACATACGTTGTTCACTAACAACGTTGGCCAGTCGCTTAATAGCTTCAACATCTCCAACGCCATGCAAAAACTTCACGTCATCCCCTCTATCTCCCGTAATCATTTGGTGGTATAAGTTATACCTAGCTTCCTCCTCAGATATTTTCTTTAATTCCATCCTAGTGTTGTAATAGTCAAATATCCAAGCAGGGAACTGTTTGAAGTCCTTATCACACGAGGCTATGATAACGCTATCTACTCCCTTTGTTTCACATAGGTATCTCCACGTAGCCGCAACAGTATCGTCCGTCTCCACGCCATGCGATATGAAAGCGTTTAATTCCTTAGCAATACATTTACTTAGGTCATCAAGCAATGTCGGCTTAGGCTTGAGAAAACGGCTTATCTTATAGGTGGGGTGTACGTACTTCCTGAAGTTGTTTGTTCCCTGAAGAAATACTTTGTACTCAGATATTTGCACACCTAAGTTGTCTATGGTATTTAAGATTTCATAAAACTTCTCGTAAAACTTATCCTTTACTTCTTCAAAGTCTTTGTTAAACCCATCATCATCCTTGTTCTCCTTCTTCTTGTAGCAAGCCGTGTACAGCATTGAGTCTGCATCTATTAATAGCGTTATCATGTTGTTGTTATTTAAGTATTGAAGAAACGGGTAACTGTTCGCTTAGACCTATAACATCGTGTTTGCGTAATTGCTGCATCGTCCATTTAAGAACATTCAGTTTAGTTTCATTACACATACTTTCGCCAAAATCTTTAGCTTTCATCTTTTTAAAAATCTGCTGTTCAATTTCGTTCATTTCATTTAGTTTTATTTCTATTTAACCACACAACATTCCTTTCATGCAAAGCCTTAGATAGGGAATCATATCCCACCCACTTAGCTACGTTTGTAGTGTAATTCAATATCGCATAAGCAACAACACTCCCCGATACCGACCACAAACCAACGCACTCAAACACATTCTTCCCTATCCTAAAGGTTTCTCCATTCAATACAAGACCTTGCAGACCTTCCGCATCAGACGGCTTGAAATCTATGTTGTCTTTCTGTTCTTCCCATTGATAGGGCTTTCTGCTTCTCAAGACGTTGCACTTTAAGTTTTAATCTTCTTACCTCCTCTCTCTCTTTCTCTATCTCAAGAGTTGCTTTCTCCCACATAGATTTGTACAGCATAGCTAAACTTGTACCTGTCTCACTGCTAAAATTTGTGTTCATTGTCTGATTTGTTTTGTTGATTCCATTTCTCCTCACAATTTTTCATATGCCGTTTCACCCCTTCATAATCGAAGGTGTCATGTCCCTTGCCATTGGCAATCATTATGAAGAGGTTGATGGCTAATAATATTATGAATACTATCATTATCCTTTCACATACTTTAAGTCATCCTCCGTATGTGTAAAGTTTTTCATATGTGCTAAAACAGCCTCTTTGCTCTTAGCGTCTCCCTTAGCGTAAGCTGCCTTAGCGGCTTCCTTTTGCGCCTTAGTCATAAGAGGCTTGTTGGCATTGCTAGGGGCGGTAGTAGTGGCGGCAGGTTTTGTTGGCTGAGGTATTAATTTCTGCTCAGTCTTAGGTCTGTTATCCTGAGCATCGAAGTCTAAGTTGTTATCCACGATACCAAAGGCAGATGATTTTAGATACCTCTCAGTGTACGTCATCATACCCCCTAACTTTTGACTGGCATTTGTAGCCTTAATGTCGGGAACGTCCGTAACTAATTTAAAGGACAATGATTCAGTGGTATCAATGTGATATACGATAAGCTCTCCGTAATAACCTAAATCATTTTTATTCAAGTCAAACTTGGCTAATAAACCTGTAGCTTGACAGGCATTCTCCACTAACTTATGCACTTGATTAGGGGTAAAGTAATCGTAATCGCTATACTTATTCTTACCCTCTTTCTTCATTTCCGTTTCAGATATTTTCTTTCTAGCCTCTGATAACGCTTTCAATACATTTTTCATATTTACTTTTTGATTGTTGTTAAATACTCTTCTAATACTTCTGATGAGGATAGATAATCCTTGCGTACCGTCATGCCTAAGTTCATACAATGAATGGCAATCTCTCTCACCTCATCGAATGTGTACCCATCACTCTCGTGCAAGGATTCCAATAGATTCTTTTCTATTAAGATGGATATAGCATCAGTCCATTTCCCATCGCAGATACACCACCAAAAGGGACTGCCTTCAATTAATGAATGCCAAGCTGCAAGGCTTGTATCACCCCATCCATTGCCATGAGAAGCATCATGCACCTGCTTTGCATAAGACCTCAACACATAATTCCTAAGTACTTCGGATGCATCAGACATATGTTTTTTTAGCTCCTCTAATGCTTGTTCTTTGTTTATCAACATTACTCTCCTATTTTAAATTTAAGCACACCTGATGAAGCCATATCACACGAGGTGGGCATGATAGGTACTCCATATTCTAACTCTATCCCAATAGCCACCCTATAATCTGCCATCCACTTATCTCTTCTCTCAATAACTCCACCCTCTCTATCTCCTTCGAGACGTAACACTTCAAGCTCTGTAAACTCAAAGTCTATGGTGTTGTTGCTTAGGTTGAAGATTGGACAGAACCACCCCTCAATGCTTCGAGATACATTAAACTCTATCTCGTCATCTAGCGGTAGGCTAAAGAAAACTGCATTGCCTCTAGCTAGGTAGCAATCTGAAGGATACGGCTCTGTTTCTATTAAGCGATAATCCTGTGATAGGAAGCTCTCCCTATCGTCTCTTGACATTCCCATTTGTTTTGATTTATTATTTAGCACATTATTTAAAAAGTGGTCGCACATTAAAACGTGCTATAACAGTTGCTAACAAACATTAAGACGTTTGTTAGCTTAGTGTTGTGCGCAATTAATAAAAAGCGTCTGAGGCATAATCAGCCAATTTTATAAGGTTGTTTAATTCCGATTCAGACATATTTGCTAATTCAGAGTCATCAACCTTTATCTTATTGTCATTTGTATAACACATTCCTACAAGGTAATAAGCGTTGTAAAAAGACTCACTCACACCCATGCTATTTCTTGCTTTTCTGTCCTTTTCAACATCAAAACAACCTTTAATTTTTTCTAATATTTCAGATTTCGTCATAATTTAACTGCGCACAACAAAAGCTAAAAAGCATAGCCATGCGACTTTTTGTGTTTTAATGAAGCGTGATTAAGTGGCTACGCTTCTTAGCCAAAACTTTGTATGCAATGGCTAAATCATTGCACCCCTAACATTCTTACCGCAAACAGGGCAATAGTTAACCCTAAATTCTTTATCCTCTTGAATGTTTTTAATATGTGGCATACATTTAGTTTGGTCGCCTAAATGCATCCAGTTAATATTTAATTGCTCTAAATAACCACAGCATACAACATCGGATATAAAATCATTGCCGTTGCCTTGTGGGTTATTAATCTTTTCTGCTTCGTTTTTCATTTTATTGTAATTTGAAAATTTATCTCTCGTATTTAACAACGGCAACGAAAGTTTACCGTCAACCGTTAATTTCAATGCTTGTCATTAAACAATTGACTGCATATGAAGCGGAAGTCATCTTTGTTTAAGATGCCTGAGAAGAGTTCAGTGTCAACAGTTACCTTCCTCCCGTCTCTTAATCGCTCTACCTCCGTGTTCAATGGCAGCATATTTATCTTGTAGATATTCTTGCCCGTCTTAGTGTTGAATATAATCATTTCGATTTGTGTTTTAGCTTTCGGATAAATTCATTAACGTCAGACAATAACAATTGATGTAGGCTTTCCAGCTCTTCGCAATCGCTTACCTTGTTCAGCTTTCTCTCTAGCCAATCTATGTCTATATATCTAAGGAGTTCCCTATCTATTGATGTAGGCTTGATAGTTTTGAAATGCTTAATGATGCACTTCTCTAGGATGTATGCGCTTGGTGAACATCCCCCCGTTTGAGGGGATAGTCCTTGATTGCTTAACATCTTGTTAAATTCGCTTTCGTTGTTTATTGCGAATCTCCAATATTGTTTGTTCATGTTGTTGTTATTTGGGTGTTATAACCCATTATAAGAAATATATGATAGGTATTTCCAAGAAGGAACAGATGTTCTTAGCTTCTTTTTTCACGTGCTTTTCAAATGATGTTCCTTTTGCTTCGTACTGTGTTGATTCGTTTTGCAGTATTGCAGTAACGATACATTTTGGTAGTATCATTGGGGAGCTGTCTTTACTCCAACTTTCTGTATCAACATAACCAGAATTAAGAACCTTGTCTATCTTCTTCAACATGGCTTTGTGTGATTCAGTTAGCATATCTTTTACTAATTCTGCAATTTGTTCTTTATTACTTTTCGCTTTTTGTGATAAATAAACGTCTTGTAAAGTTCTCATGGGTTCTTGTTTTAATTTAAAGACCTCTTCTAGTTAAAGAAGAAGTCTGATTTTACAATTTTACTTAGAGGTTTGTACGTTTGCCCATTTTGCACACAAGGCTCTCCCCACATCTCATAAACATTATCAAAGCTGTTCATGTAGCTTGTAAGCCTATACCATGCTTTTGCACCTTTTAGACCTCCGTCTTTTATTGCTTGGGCTTGGGCTTTGATGTCTTTTATTGTAGTTTTCATGCCGTTATTTCGTTTTATTTTAATCTGTTTAAAAGCCTTACCTTTAGCCAATCTATTACCTCAATGTTACGATGCTAATATAGCAAGTCTAATGTTAAGACAATGTTATATTTTCTCTATTCCCTTAAAAACTCCAGCGAAGTCTATCGCAACAAACGATGCTCTTTTATTGTCATTATGAAAGAATCCAATAACATTGTAAAGACCATCACCATGAAACGTGGAAGATACCACCCCAAGTCCTGAGTGTCCTAAGTCGTGGTTAAACTCATGGTAGTTCTTATGAGTTATAGTATTGCAGAAATCATCCCAATCCTTGCCTATTGACTTGGGAGGTTCATTCTTGTGCAATACGTAGCACGGGTCTCCTATGTAAATGAGTCCTGAGTCTACGGACACTTGTCCAATTACTTTTGGTGTAAAGCCTGTTAAATCTGTCATTTTGTTGTTATTTAGGGGTTATTGTTTCGGATACCGTTACTGTCCATACGCCATTCTTACTTAACGTATGGGTGCAGACTACACCTGTAGATAGGTGGATGATTCTTTCTTTCATAGCTTTAAATCTATATCGTGGTAATACATTGCTGCTCTAAATCGCTGTTTGTTTTCGGGCGTACATTCAAGCTCTTTGAAGTTGTTGACAACATCCACTAGCTCTTTGGGAGGGTTTTTGAGGATGTCGTAAATGCTTATTTTTTTCATGGCTTTGTTTTACTTGGTTAGATTAAAGTTGTACCTATTGATTATTTCGGTCATCCTATCTTTAAAGGGTTTTTCAATCTTTTCATACTCATCCATATCTTCCCAAAAGTCAATCCCTTCTAATGCTTTATCCATTTCTTTTTGCACTAAACGTAATGCTGTATTTTTTTCGTTGTAGAGTCTTTTCTTTTCTGAGGTTATAAAACGTCCCACCTCATTGTTACTCATGCCGAATCTATGTGATATACAAGAAGAACCTAAGTACATAATTGCGCCATCTATATCTATGGCGTAAGTTCCTTTGAGTTCAGTTTTTCCGCATCTATCGCATTCGTTGTGGCTTTCTGTAAAACCTAAAATTTGAATTGGGTAGCTCATGGCTTTGTATTAAAAAGTTGGTAGTGAACAAGGTCTATTCTAATTTAGTTTAATATCTACCTACAGGCATTAGTAAGATATGCCCGTTTAATATCATAGCTCTATTTTTAGTGGATGTAGAAATTTCTACATCATTAACATCTAAAGCATTAAGACAGTACATCATTAACTTACCGTTGAAGCTAATATCCATAGCATCACCCATTACTATATCCTGATTAATCTCAATACATCCCATTGAATCAAAACCAATATCCTTGCTTGTCATCTTGTCGGGGTAAACATCAATCCGATTTGTTACACTATTGGCTGTGAGCATTAAGGTATCAATGTTACTCTTTAATTCAGCAATATTAAACCTAGATACATTTGAATTGTCAATAGGTATAACGCCTTTATAGTTAGGGTATTTAAGGCTAGCATCTACCTTATATGTGATAGCTTCTTCAGTTCCTTCCAGCAGTATCCAATCACCTTCTTTATACACGGTATATTCACCATTAGCAAAGAAAACATCTTTAATAACAAGGAAGTCTTCAGTAATGTCGAAACCATGATTTTTGAAGTATAGGTAGTGGGCATTGGTAGCCACTACTTGAGTTTCATTGTAAAGAACGCAGTGCATAACTTCCCTATAAATGTCATTGCCTACAAACTTTTTAGCTTTGTCAAAGTTAGCATCTAAGTTGACTACTCCAATTTTTTTAGATGGTGATAATGGAAGTGTAACCCATTCGCCATCCCTTATGGAATGGAATGATAGCTTAACCTTACCCTTAATGATATGGCACTTGTCATCCTCAAACTTTATAAGGTCTATACCCTTTAGCTTGTCGTATGCCTTTTTCAGATTGACTATCTGAACAGTACCCACACCCTCAACGCTAGGGATGTCATGCTTGAACTTGTAGAAAGTATCTAGGTTTGTAGCCGTTATGAATGTGGAATCAATACGAACATATTCACATTCGGTTATTGACTTTTGCTTTGCCGATATTTTAGCGGCATTTACTAATTGCTTTTTCATTTTGTTTTGTTTATTGGTTTACAGTTTCTAAAGATTCAATCATCTTCTCTATCTTCTTAGGCATTTTTTTGTAAGCCCTAACTACATGGTCAGAACACCAAGGGCTTATATAATGCTCATTGATTACAAATGTCTTAGCGTTAACACCATTGCATAACACAATAGTGCCATAGCCTAATACACCTTCTTCAAGGGTTATTAGTTCCCCTTGATATTCATTGATATATTTATCAATCAATGAATTTAATTGCTTGAGATTGTAATGCTTCATGTTGCTTAATTTTTTATTCTATTTTAAATGTTAAGTCCATTGCTGATTGTGTTCCCATTGAATAGTAGATAATTTTATCAACCTGCCTTTTTTGTACAAGAATATTTTAATTTGAGCCATAGACTCCAATTCTTTCCTAGCCTTTTTTAATCGTTCCCATTTAGGCAAGTGTTTATTTTTAGTGTAAACGTGAATACATCCTCCTTGTATATCTTGGTATGCTATATTTGTCATGGTAATTGTTTAGTTTTCTGTTTTAGAATGTTGATAGCGAACAATTTTTATAAGCTAAACTCAACTTCGTCATAATCTTTGCCATACTCATGTAGATACGCATTGATTATATCTTCCTTCTCAGGGAACTCAATATCCGTTATGCAAAACGATGTGAAATCATGTGGCTCTGAATTAAATACTTTGCCGTCAATCTCTGTACGTTCAAACTTCTCTACATAATAGTTGTTATTATGTGTGAATGTTTTACTTAATAAATTGGCTAACATATCCAATAAATCTTTCTCACATTCCAAACCATTATGAAGCAATGTGTATTCCTGCCATTCAGATTGGCAATAGCCCCTTGCAGTAACTATCTTTTTACTTTCGTAAGGTCGTGAACCATCATAGCCTATTGTATTGTTGAATCTTTTATTCGATATGATACAGTCTACATCTATTTCAGATACAATGTAGTCAATATCTTCGCGCCATCTAGTATATGCCTCATCAGACATTATATCTTCACTAATTCTTATTACTGTTTTCATTGTGTTTGCATTAAGGATTTAAAAACATAAGACCATTAGCGTATGTTATCTGACATACGGCAAAGTATAAATAAGAAGGTTCAAAGAACTCATCCTCATCAGTCATTTCATAGTTAGGGTCAATACCTTCCTTGAAAATTCCCGTATCATTATTAATTAATGAAAAGGCATGCTTTTCTATTAGGTCTATCTCTTCCTCACTATAACCCTGAGATATAAAATCATAAATAGAGTTAAGTTCAGATAGGATTTCTTCACCTATTTCTTTTTGCGTCATGATTCCGTAAACAGGTACAGCAATTACGGGCTTATGATAGCCCGTAAAGTAGTCAGGTAAACAGAAATCTAATAATTCTACTGTCTTCATTGTGTTTGTTTTATTATATTATATCAATTGTCATCTCAGTTAGCTCATTATTTATACACACTGATGAAATCCATTTTCCATCGTGTTTATAATCCATTATGAAATGACAGTCCCTGCCATCACTCCAAAATATATCCTGCTCTTTCACAGACTGTAAAATACTATCTGTTGCTATTCCTTCTCTCACTTTAATATTCATAGCTCCTATTTGTTATTGGTTAATGATTCGCGCAATTTCATAAGCATCATAGCTACATGATAGAAATAGTTATCTAAAATAATAGACTCTTTTTCCTTTGGTATCTCATCTATCTCATGCAATTGAGCAGCAAGAATAAGAATGTCATGATAGGTAAAAGCTATACTTATACAGCTAGGCAATCCCATAAGCCATTGCGCCAACCTTTCTTGGTTATTTGGATAGCGTTTTTTATTCCATTTACCAAACTCATCTTCATAAGTTGCGAATAGATAATCTATTTTTTGATGGTCAGATAATTCTACTCCTCCTAAATCTTCAAACTCAATAGAGTTGAGCAAGTATTTAAAAATATTTGCTCTGTACTTATTGGTATTGGTTTTCATTAACTTACTCATAATTCTACTATCCTTTCAAGTTCATTAACATTATTTACAGGTCTTGGAGCAGTGAAGAAATCTACATCATATAATTCTTCAACATCTACTCCATCTTCAATTTCGTCATACGTAGCGTTGACATTTACAGAACCGTCCACTACATACCATTTAAGTCCGCCATGAGCATAATAAACATACACTACATCTTTTGTCTTACCACTTCCGTAAGTACAGTTAAATTCTTTAGTTGTCATGATTTCTATTTGTTTGTTGGTAAATAAACTTTTGTTAAAACGTTAAATACTTCTATTGCCGCATCAAGGCATAGCCCGTCCTTAATTGTGATTCCGTTTTTCATTACGGCATAATCCCCGCCATAAACAGGGATTGACAATCTAACCAAATGGTATCCGTTTCTTTCTGCTATAGTTCTCATAACTTCTAGTTATTATCGTTAATATCCACTACAATCCACTGCCTGTTGCTCTCAATGTAGCAAGTACCAATATTTGAATATATACAACAATAAACTCTCATCCATCTATTGTTATATTTAACCATATATCTAGTGGGTATTTTACGCCCATAACCTGTACTTGTGTACATTAAACCTCTTTTTTGCCACCACAGAAGACTTTCTTTAGCTTGAACCTTTGATTGAGATAAGACTTTCTTAAAATCTTTGTCTCTAAATGTTAAAATAGCATTCATTTTTCAGGATTTATAGTTGTTTATTAATCGCAAATTAACCATTGATTGTAAATGTCCCAATAATCTAAATTTAGCCTATTTGCTAGCTTTGAGAATACACGTTCCCTAACTATAGAATCGCACACACCTAAGTATTCATAAACGTTATGAATATTGTTTTCTAAGTCCTTAAAATTAGCTAGTGAGTTAATCTCATTACCTAATTCATCTGAATGGTATTCAGATTGATACCATTGTTTTATATTTTCCATTTGTCAGGATTTCTAATTGTTTATTTTACGATTTCCATTGTACAGAATGACTCATTACGCATATAGCTATAATTCCAACAAAATGTCAGTTTATAAGCCCATTTACTTTCTCTCATGTATATAGGACTCAATTCATGTTCCTCACTTATCCATGTTCCCGTATCTCTAATAAATAAATAGAGACAAGATGTTACAGGCTTATCGCAAGGATAGTAATTATTATTATTTTCCGATTTAGCTTTTAGAATTGCTGATTGCTCTAAATTTAGAATAGCTCTAATATCGTAGAACATATCAAAATTATACATTCTGAGTTTTGAATTTTGCTCAAAAATCCATTTTGCAAATCCATCTTTGTTAAATACAGTTTCCATTTGTCAGAATTTAAAGATTAGTTAGTAGTATGGAATTGAACCATAAACGCGAAGCATAGGCATAACTCTATGCACTT